>OAWC01000226.1_pt1 | contig 48662 bp, 39 predicted proteins | sample 1495331 | NCBI WGS metagenome assembly OAWC01 (sample SAMEA2580115, study PRJEB22360) | human gut metagenome | biome: human gut; feature: human-associated habitat; material: faeces | place: Denmark | collected 2008/2010
AGCAGTCCCGCACCGTCCCCATGAGCTGGCGCAGCTGCGCTGCCGAGAGGCTGGTGGGGGTGCCGCCGCCGATGTAGATGCTGCAGAGCATCAGCCCGGCCTTGTCAGCCTCGTCCCGGATGGCCTCGACCTCTTTGCACAGGCAGTCCACATAGGGCTGCACCAGCTTGCGGTCACGGTCGAGGTTGCAGCTGACGAAGCTGCAATAGCTGCACCGGGAGGGGCAGAACGGGATGCCGATATAGAGGCTGTAGGTCTTGGGCGCACTGCCTGCTTTCAGGATAGGCTCCTGCAAGTCCGCGATGGCCTTGGCCATGCCGTATTTTTCGGGCGAGCAGTCGAAGCGCTTGAGGAAGAAATCGTCGATCTCCTCTTCCGTCCAGCCTGCGGCCCGCTTGTCGTGGACGAGGCGCACCGGGCGGACACCGGTCATCTTGCCCCAGGGCGGGCGGACACCCGTCCAGCTGCGCAGCAGGTCATAGGTCAGGCTGGCCAGCGCAAATTCCGGCGTCTCGCCGCCCTCTTCCACGGGAATGGGCAGAGGTGCTTCGGCGGTCTGGCTCTTGCCGCCCTGCCGCACCATGGCCCAGAGCTTATCAGGCCGCTTCTCGGCCCAGACGCAGTCTGCGCCGTCCTCGGGCGGGGTGAGGGTGAGCGGGGCCATTGGGTAGAACAGGCGGACGAGGTGCTCCACCTCGTAGCCCGAGCCGAGGCCCGTGATATAGATATTCATGTGTTTTCCCGCCTTTTTATGCGTTTCTCAGCGCATTTTTGATATAGAAGTTGGTGGCGGCCTCCTGCCCGAAGGTGGAGAAATCGCCGTGGCCGGGCAGCACCTGCGCCTCGGCCGGGACGGGCAGGGCCGCGAACTTGCGCAGGCTCTCGTCCATCTTCCGGCTGTCGCCGCCCTCGAGGTCGGTGCGGCCGATGCTGCCCTGAAAGACCGTGTCGCCCACGAAGAGATAGTTTTCGCACAGCAGCACCACGCTGCCCTCCGTGTGACCGGGGGTGTGCCAGACAGTGAAGCTCAGCTCGTCGAGGGGGATGACCTCGCCCTCTTCGTAGCCGCTGTCCGAACCCTTGAGGGGCAGCAGCTGGGTCCCCCGACAGTCGGCGGGCTCACAGTAGAGCTTTGCGCCCCACTCGCGGCTCAGGACCCCCGCACTGCCCACATGGTCGTAGTGGCCGTGGGTGCAGAGGATAAGGCTCAGCTTGCCGCCGTGCTCCTTTAAGATCTTATCGTACTCCTGCACCTCGGCGGCGGGGTCGATGACCACCGCGTTGCCTGCGTCCGAGATGAGCAGGAAGCTGTTGGTGTAAAACGGCGCAGGGCCGACCAGATGAAATGCCTTCATGGTTTATTTTTCTCCTTTATGCCACTCGTCGGTGTCGATGACGATGGTGCAGGGGCCTTCGTTGACCAGCGACACCTGCATATCTGCGCCGAACTCGCCGTGCTGGACATCCTTGAGGCCCTGCCTGTTCATCTCGGCGAGGAACAGCTCGTAGGCGTCCACAGCCAGCGGCGGTCTTGCCGCCTTGATGAAGCTGGGGCGGAAGCCCTTCTTCGTGTCGCCGTAGAGGGTGAACTGACTCACCACCAGTGCAGAGTACCCGAGGTCCTTTGCGCTGAGGTTCAGCTTGTCGTTTTCGTCCTTGAAAATGCGCAGGCCCGCGCATTTTTCAGCCAGCTTCGGCACGATGTCGAGGGTATCGGTGTCCTTGACGCCCAGCAGGATGACGAGGCCGGGACCGATGGGGCGCGGCTCCCCGCCGTTGACCCGGACACTGGCCGAGGATACGGCCTGAATGACTGCACGCATATTAGCTCCTTGTTACCTTGAGCACATCCTTGACTTTGGACAGACGGGCCACGACCCGGTTGAGGTGCTCTGTATTGTTGATGCCGATGGTCAGGCTGATGACGGCACAGTTGTTCTCCACCTGACGGGCGTTCATGGCGTAGATGGGGACGCGGATGTCAGCCAGCGCAGCCAGCACATCGGACAGCAGCTCGTTGCGGTTGAGAGCGATGATCTCCAGACCGGCCTTGTAGCTGTCCTTGACGCTGTCGGCCCAGTAAGCCTTGACCCAGCGGGGGGCGTTGGAGGGGTCTTTCATGCTGGACACCGCGTTGGCGCAGCTCTGCTTGTGGATGGAGACGCCGAAGCCCCGGGTGATGAAGCCCACGATGGGGTCGCCGGGCAGGGGCGAGCAGCACTTTGCAAACTTGATGGGGGTGTTGTCGAAGCCCTCCACCACCACGCCGTCGGTGGCGTGGACGCGGCTCAAATCGACCTTCGGCAGATCCTCCACCGACTTGTTCTCAGCAGCCTCGGCGGCCTTGAGCTTCTGCCACTCCTCTTTGAGCTTGGGCAGGCAGTTGGCGATGGTCATGCCGCCGTAGCCGATGGCAGCGTAAATTTCCTCCGCGTTGTTCTGGCGCAGACGGCGGCTGCAGCTGCCCACGAACTCATCCAGCTGGTCGTCGGGGATGAAGATCATCTCCCGGCGCAGCTCTTTGGCCAGCGCGTCGCGGCCCTGCTGGATGTTCTCTTCGCGGCGCATCTTCTTGAACCAGTTGCGTATCTTGCTCTTGGCCTCGCTGGTGCGCACGATCTTGAGCCAGTCGCGGCTGGGGCCTTTGTCCGCCGGGCCGAGGATGACTTCAATGATCTCGCCCGTCGCCACGACGTGGTCGATGGGGACGATGCGGTTGTTGACCTTACAGCCCACCATCCGGTTGCCGACGGCAGAGTGGATGGCGTAGGCAAAGTCGATGCAGTTGGCGCCCGCAGGCAGGTTGATGACGTCGCCCTTCGGGGTGAAGGCAAAGACCTCCTCCGGCAGCAGGTCGCTCTTCAAATCGTGGAGCAGGTTGCCGGAATCCTCGCTGACGCGCTGGTTTTCCAGCAGCTGGCTGACCCAGGCCAGACGCTCGTCCAGCTTATCGTGGCCCTCGAGGCCCTCCTTATACTTCCAGTGAGCGGCAACGCCGTACTCGGCCTGCTCGTCCATGGTGCGGGTGCGTATCTGCACCTCAAAGGGGATGCCCTCGTGGCCGATGACGGTGGTGTGGAGGCTCTGGTAGCCGTTGGGCTTGGGGGTGGAGATATAGTCCTTGAAGCGGTTGGGCAGCGGGTGGTACATATCGTGGATGAGGCCCAGGGTGCTGTAGCACTCAGCCAGGGTGTCCAGGATGATGCGCACCGCGTAGATGTCGTAAATTTCATCGAAGGACTTGTTCTGCATGATGGTCTTGCGGTAGATGCCGTAGATGCTCTTGACTCTCCGCTTGATGGTCGCGCCCTCGATGCCGCTCTCCTCGAGGCGGCTCTTGATGACGCCTGACACGCTGGCCAGAAACTCGTCGCCCGCGCGCTCGCTGAGCATCTTGTTGATCTCCTCGTAGCCCACGGGGTCGAGGTAGTGGAGGCTGCGGTCTTCCAGCTCCTCCTTGACGTTCAGGATGCCCAGACGGTTGGCGATGGGAGCGTAGACCTCCATGGTCTCCCGGGCCTTGTCGCGGCGCTTCTGCTCCGGCCATGCGTCGCCGGTGCGCATATTGTGCAGGCGGTCACAGAGCTTGATGATCATGACGCGGACGTCACGGCTCATGGCCAGCAGCATCTTGCGCAGGTTCTCGGCCTGCAGCTCTTCGATATTTGAAAATTGGATCTTGGTCAGCTTGGTGACGCCGTCCACCAGCGCGGCCACCTCTTCGCCGAAAGCGGCGGTCAGGTCGGTCAGCGTGGTGGGGGTGTCCTCCACCACATCATGGAGCAGGGCGGCGGCGATGCTCTCGCTGTCCATGCCGAGGTCCAGCACGAGGCGGGCCACAGCCAGCGGGTGGCAGATATAGGGCTCACCGCTGCGGCGGCAGACCCCCTTGTGGGCGTCGTTGGCCAGGTCGTAAGCCTTTTCTATCATGGCCATATTGTAGGCTTTGCCGCTGGCTTTGATGGCCTCTACCAGCTTCTCCCAGGTCACGATCTCGGGCCGCACCTCCGAGGGAAGGGTCCCCTCAGGGGCGTTGGCCGGCAGGGCCGTTGCGGCCACGGTAGCCATCTCCGTCACCGGCACGGGCTGGTGGAGATGGGTCTTTGCAGAGTAGCTGTCCTCTTTCGCCGCAGCCGGTGCTGCGGGCGAGGGGGCGACAGGTTTCTTTCCCTCAGGCATCTTTATCGTTCCTCCAGACATTTCAGGATGGGCGCATCGGCAAGGTTCTTCTTTCCGGTGGCAGGCACGAGTTCCCAGAACTTTGCCCCGCCCCGGTCAGCCGCTGTGATGAGGCCGACCTGTTCCAGCGCGGCGACGGCCACCAGCGTCCGGCCGGTGTTCTCCTCGCCGAGTTTCGCAAACAGGGGCTGCAGGTCTTCGGCGTGCCAGCGCCGCGCCTGCAGCTCCCGATAAACGGTGATGATATGGCTGCGCTCCGGGGCGATGCTCTCCTTCTGCTCCGGCGTCAGGGGCGTACCCCGGCGCAGCGCCTGCACCAGCGCGGCCTGCTCTGCAGCTGTGTTGCCGAGGCCCGCCGGGTGCAGCTCGATGATGCGGCCCGACAGCTGTGCGCCCCGGGGCGAATCGTAGACCGAAAGGCTGATGGCTGCGTCCACGACGTCGCCCGTCGAGTAAGGCACCTGTTCCGGGTGCATCCCGAACCAGACGGCGTAGATGCTGGAATTGCCCTGCCGCAGACGCAGGCGGCAGTGCTTGCCCTCCGAGACGGCGTAGACGCCCTCCACGACAGCCATTTCCAGCACGAAGACCGGGCTGGGGTTGTCGGCACCGTAGGGTGCCAGCTGGTCGAGGCGGCGGACGCTCTCCACCGTCAGGCGGTCGAGGTGGACGGACAGATCGCATTCCAGCGGCGGGGTGCGCAGCACGGGACACTCCCGGGCCGCCCAGTCGTTGAGCCGCTGGCGGAGCGTCTGCAGATCCTCTTCCCGCACCGAGAGGCCCGCTGCCATGGCGTGGCCGCCGAAGCGGAGCAGGATGTCGGCGCAGGAGGCGATGCACTCGTGCAGGTTGAAGCCCTGCACGCTGCGGCCGCTGCCCTTGCCCTCGCCGTGCTCATCCACCGACACCACGATGACCGGACGTCCGGTCTTTTCCACAAGGCGGGAGGCCACGATGCCGATGACGCCGGGGTGCCAGTCTCTGCCCCAGAGCAGGATGACCCGGTCTTCGAGGCGTTCCGGCTCAGCGTCCAGCAGCTCCTGTGCGGCTTTGACGATCTCCATCTCCGTCTCCTGCCGCCGGATGTTGATGTCGCTCAGCTTATGGGCCAGTTCGACCGCCCGGTCTTCGTCCTCACAGAGCACCAGCTGCAAAGCGGTGACAGCGCTGTCCATCCGGCCCGCCGCATTGATGCGGGGTGCGATGGCGTAGCTGATGTTCTCTGCCGTCACCGGCTTGCCTGCAAGGCCCACCTCTTCCAAAAGGGCGCAGAAGCCGGGTCTGTCCGTATTTTGCAGCTGGCGCAGACCTGCTTTGACGATGGTGCGGTTCTCCCCTGTCAGGGGCATGACGTCGGCCACGGTGCCAACAGCGGCAAGGTCGCCGCAGTATTCCAGCATCTCTTCCGGCGGGCAGCCATCCAGCGCGGCGCAGAGCTTGAAGGCCACGCCCGCGCCGCACAGGCCCTTGAAGGGGCTGTGATCGTCGGCACGGCGGGGGTCCACGATGGCCGCTGCCTGAGGCAGGGTGTCGTGGGGCAGATGGTGGTCTGTGATGATGAGGTCGATGCCGAGGCTGGCCGCGAATGCGGCTTCCTCTACGGCAGAGATGCCGTTGTCCACCGTGACGATGAGGCGGCAGCCCTTATCATAAATCGACTGGATGGCGTTCTTCGAGAGGCCGTAGCCGTCGCCCTCCCGGCTGGGCAGCATACACTTGACGGCGGCACCCATCCCTTTCAGGTGCTGATAGAGCAGGGCCGTGGCGGTCACACCGTCCACATCGTAGTCGCCGAAGACGACGATGGTCTCCCCCTCGTCGATGGCCCGCAGGATGCGCTCACAGGCTTTGTCCATGTCGGTCAGGAGCATGGGGTCGCTCAGCTCTTCTTCGCCCGCCAGAAGGGTCAGCGCCTCGGCGGGGTCGGTGATGCCCCGGGCAGCGAGGATGCCGGCCAGCAGGCCGGCTTCTTTCTGCTGGGCCGCGAGGACAGAGCGGTACTTTTCCTCGCTCCACTCTTCGTCCATGTTCTGGTATTCCAGCTCTTCGGTGTTCTGCTGAGCGATGGCCGCTGTCAGCTCTTTCAGGGCGGCGCGGTCAACGGTCTTGGTGTTCCAGGCCCGGTAGGTCATCGCAATCCCTCCCCGGCCAGACCATCGTTCGCCAGCATCCCCTGCAGCGCAGCGATCTCGCTGGAAACGTCCAGCGCCACGTCCGACAAAAGCTTATCGTAGAGGTTATCATAAGCCTGATTCAGGGTGTGCAGGATGCCCGCAATATCCCGGCGGATGGTCTCCGCGTTCTCGCCCTGCTGGCTCTGCACGTCGTTGTAGGTGTGCAGGAGCTTGAGGGTGGTGGGGATATAGTATTCCGCAAAGCGGCGGGCCTTGGGCAGGCTCTCGGGGTGGGCTTCCAGCCAGGCACAGATGGACTCGGTGGTCTTCTGCATATGCTGCAGCTCCTCCACAGCCCGCTCATCCTCCATGAGCCCCTGCTCCTTCTCGAGCACCTGCGCAAAGCGGCGGGTCGTCTCGAGGTTCAGGGGGACTTCTCCGGCCTGTTCCGGCGCTTTTTCCGGTTCGGGCTGGGGCTGATTTTCCTGTGCGGCGCGGTAGTCCTCCGCCGTCAGGTAGAGCTTGTCGTTTTTCTCGTCCAGCCAGGCACTGAGCCAGCCCTTGTGGATGAATTTCCGCAGCATCTTGAGAGCCTTGGTCTTCTTTTTATGCGTCAGGTCGGCCAGCATGGAGAGGGACAGGCCCTTGTGCCAGTCGAAGCCCTCGGCGGTATCGGCGTAGAGCTCCAGGGTCTTGGCGGCCTTCATACGGGACGCGCCCGCTGCGGTCAGCCAGCCGAACACAGCGGTCACAGCGGCAGAGCACCACCCCGTCACCGCGATAGCACCCAGTGCGAAATCGCCGATGGCACTGAGGACCGTCATATCAGCCGCCACCATCACGCCGCCGGACGTGAACGCCCCCGCCGTGCCAAAGCAGGCGATGGCCGTGATGCCGAAGAGGACGGCGAAGGTGATGCCGGTCGCCAGCATGGCGACGCCTGCACTGTGGCGCTTTTTGGCGCTGGCGCGGATATTCTCGATGGCCGTCGGTTCCGGCTTCTTCGCAAAGAAATTACGCGCCCAGTCGGTCATCCCGCTGGCGCCGGCGCTGCTTCCGGCCTCCCCGGCCCGCTTCCGGTACTCCTGTTTTCCGGCCTGAAAGGCCCGGCCTGCCTCCGAGATGCCATAACCGGCGGCGTTCACCGCGGCGCGGCCCACATCCCACACACGGTCGCCGATCTCCTCGCCCCGGCCCTCAAAGCCGTGGCGGAAGGAGTCGGACATGGTGTTGCCCAGCTCGCGGAGCTGGCGTTCCAGCTCCTGCTGCACCTTACGGCCTTCGCTGTCCTTCGCCGTGCGGTCAAAATCGTCTTCACGATCAGTCATTCAACTTCTCACCCTTCTGCCGGGCTGTACCGGCTGATGATGGCGCGGGCCACCCGCAGGCCATCGACGGCGGCACTCATGATGCCGCCCGCATATCCAGCACCCTCGCCGCAGGGATACAATCCTGCCAGCTGGGCGCATTCAAAATTTTCTTCCCGTTTCAGCCGCACCGGGCTGCTGGTACGGGTCTCGAGGCCGGTCAGAATGGCCTCGGGGGCGGTGTAACCCGCAATTTTCCGCTCGTAAGCCCGCAGACCGGCCCGCAGGGTGTCGGCCAGTTCGGTCGGCAGCAGTGCGCCGAGGTCCGCAGCGACGACGCCCCGGTCATAGGTGGGCTGGACGCGGCCAATGTTCAGCCGGCCCCTGCCCTCCAAAAAGCTCTGGATGTTCTCCGCCGGGGCAGCATACTCTCCGCCGGGACGGCCTGCCGCATAGGCCCGGGCTTCCAGCTCCCGCTGGAAGGCAATGGCCTTCCGGGGGTCGTTGTCGAAGTCTTCACCGCCCACGCTGACCACCACGGCCGCGTTGGCATTCCTGCCGCTGCGGGCGTGGTAGCTCATGCCGTTGGTCACGACGCGGCCCTTTTCGCTGGCCGAAGCCACCACCTGGCCGCCTGGACACATACAGAACGTATAAACGCACCTTTTTTCAACGTGCTGCGAAAGCTGATATTCGCCGCGCGGCAGGGCCGGATGGCCCGCCGCCTCGTGGTAGAGGCTCTTTTCGATCTCCGATTGGAGATGCTCTGCCCGGAAGCCGACGCTGAAGGGCTTGCACTCCAGCACGAGGCCGCTGTCCATCAGCATCCCGAAGGTGTCGCGGGCCGAGTGGCCCACCGCGAACACCAGCGCCTCACAGGGGAACGCACCGTCCGTGGTCTGGATGCCGACGAGCCGGCCGTCCCGCCGCTCGAAGCCGGTGAGGGCTGTGTTGAAGTGGACCTCGCCGCCCAGCGACTCGATCTCTTTTCGGATCGAAGTGATGACGCCCCGCAGCAGGTCGGTGCCGACATGGGGCTTCTGCTGCCAGGCGATCTCCTTCGGCGCGCCGTGCTCGAGGAACACTTCGGTCACGAAGCCGCAGAGCTCGTCGCCGATGCGGGTGGTGAGCTTGCCGTCCGAGAAGGTTCCGGCGCCGCCCTCGCCGAACTGGATGTTGGCGTTTTCGTCCAGCTCACCGGTGGCGGAGAAATGCTCCACGGCCTTGACGCGCTCGTCCAGCGCCGGGCCGCGTTCCAGCACGATGGGCCGATAGCCCTGACGGGCCAGCAGCAGCGCCGCAAAGAGGCCCGCCGGGCCGAGGCCGCAGACCACAGGCCGGTGCGTCAGCGGCAGAGTGCCGTTCTGCACCGAGAGATCGGTCTTGCCCCGGACGGTGACGCTGCGGGAAGCACCCGCACAGGCGGCCTCTTCCCCCTCCTCTTTCAGGGTCACGGCCACGGTGTACACCAGCTTGGGCTGGCCGTGGCGGGCGTCCACCGAGAGCCGGGCGATGCCCAGATGGCTCACCTTTCCCCGGGGGATGCGGGCGAGGCGGAGGGCTTTTTCGTAGGCCTGCGGCTCCCCGGCGGAGAGGGGCAGGCGAATATCATGGATCAGGATCATATACTCAGTTACTTTCTATCTTGCACTGCACCACATAGCTGCCCAGCGCAAAAATTTTGTCGTTGGCCGGCACATAGAGGCGGCAGGCGATGTTCTGCTGGCCGATGGCGACATAGAAGTCGTCGGCGTCGATCTCAATGACCACCTGTTCCGGATTCAGCGCTTCCAGCGAACCGGCCGGGCCGCAGAGGGTGACGTTCATCAGCCGCTCCGTCTCCACGGTCAGGGTGTAGGTGGAGGGCAGGTTGATGACCTGCACACAGCTGGCGGGCAGGTTCATGGTCTTGGTTTCCAGACGGGAGCTGTCGAAGCTGACCGTGATGCTGGAGATGTTGTCCAGCAGGCGGATGCCGCTGGGCAGCTCGATGGGCATTTCGTACACCTTATCCAGTGCAAAGGTGGAAAGGTCGATGGTACCCACCGACAGGGTGGACAGACGGTCGATCTGGGACTCCGGGCCGGCCACATTGAGGGTCTTCTTGCTCAGGGAGTAGACCAGCACCGAGGGGTCAAAGTCGCGGGGCGCGTTGATAAAGCTGACCTCCACCGGCAGGGTGGCCAGCTTATACACCTGCAGCGTGACCTCGACGCTGTCCGTTTCCAGAGTAGTATACTCAAATTTCACCTCTCCGCCGCTGCGGGTGTAAAAACGCAGGCCGGTGTCCAGAGTGACGGGGCTGGTCAGCTCGCCGTTGTAGGTCACCTCGGCGGTGCAGGTCTCCACCTCGCTCAGCTCGGTGCTGGGTCCGGAGAGCGTCACCGTCTCCTTCGAGATGTCGGTGCCGTAGAGGATATAGCCGTCTGCTATCTTCAGGTAATTCGTCGTCACCTGGATGGGCAGGGTCTTTTCTTCCACCACATCGAACACCACGTCCACGGTGTTGTCGCCGTCGATGGAGACGGACACCCCGGTGAGCAGGGTGCTCTGGCTCCGCACCTGAAGGCGCAGGCTCTTTTCGCCGCTGTCGCGGACGCTGGACCAGTCGGGGTAGACGACAAAGTCGTTGGCCGACAGGCTGCCGATGGTGTAGCCGTCGCCGGAAAGCTTCAGGTTGACCGTTTTTTCCTCCGCATTGACGATGCTCAGGCCCCGGGAAGTGTAAGCAGCCGAATCATAGGTAAAGTCCACCGGAACATTATAGATGGTGGTGGTAGTGCCGGGCTGCACGACGATGGTGACCGCCATCCACGCGATGACCGCACCCAGCAAAGAAAGCAGGAGCCGGATGCGGCGGTTGTTCAGCAGGTTGCGCTTGGGGGGTACGGCAGGCTTGCCGTTGTTCTGCTCAGTGCTCATTGCTGCTCATCCTCCTCCTTGTTGTTCACCCAGTTCAGCAGGCGCTTGCCCCGTGCCTTCCAGCCCTCGGCAGCGCTCTTCTCGCTGGCGGTCTCCTTGGGTATCATCTCATCCACCAGCCGGGTGTAAAGGGTCTGACGGTCAAAGTGGCGCATGAGCACACCGTTTTTCGCCATCGAGATGATGCCTGTCTCCTCGCTGACCACGATGGCGATGGCGTCGGAGTTCTCGGCGATGCCGAGGCAGGCGCGGTGGCGGGTACCCATGTCCTTGCCCAGGTCCAGGTTGTTGGAAAGGGGCAGCACACAGCCTGCGGCCTTGATGCGGCCATTCTCGATGATGGCTGCGCCGTCGTGGAGGGGGGTACCCTCGTAGAAGATGGTACCCAGCACCTCGAGGTTGACTGCACTGTTCACGGGCGTGCCGGTGCGGACGATCTCAGAAAGGTTGGTGTTCCGCTCCAGCACGATGAGCGCGCCGGTCTTGGTCTCCGAAAAGCGCTCTGCCGCGTCGCAGATGGCGATGATGGCGCTGCGCCATGCGCCCTTGAGGCTGGTGTCGTTGTAGCGGTTTTTATTGAAGAAGCGATAGGCCCACTGGTCGGTCTGGCCCATCCGCTCCAGCGCACGCCGTATCTCGGGCTGGAACAGCACCACCAGCGTCAGCAGACCGACTTGCAGCAGCGAGTTGAGCAGCCAGGTGACGGTGCGCATATTCAGGATGTTCGCCACCAGATAGACCGCCATCACGATGAGCGCGCCCTTGGCCAGCTGGCCGGCGCGGGTGCGGTTGACGAAGCCCAGCAGCTGGTAGATGAGGAACGCGATGATGAGGATGTCCAGCAGGTCTACCAGCTTGAAGGTCTGGAAGTTTGCTACGATAGAGTTCAGAGTCATGGGTCACATTCTCCCGTTCACACTGCTTCGATGAGGGCGACGGCGTGGGCCGCGATGCCCAGCCCCTCGCCGGTAAAGCCCAGATGCTCCTCGGTGGTGGCTTTGACGCTCACGGCGTCCACCGGCATCCCGAAAGCCTCGGCCAGCTTTGCCCGCATGGCCGGGATGTGGGGGGCCAGCTTCGGGCGCTGGCAGAGGATGGTGGCGTCGATGTTCTCGATGCGCCAGCCGTGCCTGGTCATGATCTCTGCCACACGGCGGGCCAGCATGAGGCTGTCGGCCCCGGCGTACTCTTCCGCCGTATCGGGGAAGTGCTGGCCGATGTCGCCCAGCGCCGCTGCGCCCAGCACGGCGTCCATGACCGCGTGGGCCAGCACGTCGGCGTCCGAGTGGCCCAGCAGGCCCTTCTCATACGGCACTTCCACGCCGCCCAGGATGAGCTTGCGGCCCTCCACCAGACGGTGGACGTCGTAACCATGACCAATGCGCATTTTCTTTCCTCCGTTCCCGGCCCGGGGCAGGTCCTCCCGGGTGGTTATCTTGATGTTTGCGTAGTCGCCCTGTACCAGCTCCACCGGACGGCCCGTCAGCTCGAACAGGCTGCAGTCGTCGGTGACGAGGCGGGCGCTGACCTCGTCCAGTTCATCCAGCGCCGCCAGATAGGCGGCCCGGTCGAAGCACTGGGGCGTCTGCACCGCATAAAGTGTGCTGCGGTCGGGGGTGTTCTCCACCCTGCAGCCTTCCGGCACAGTCTTGCCGTCGCCGCCCTTCGCCTGCTTGATGGTGTCCTTCACCGGCACCGCCGGGGCGGCGGCACCGCAGCGGGCAGCGGCCGCTATCGTATCGGCGGTAACGCTCTGGCTCACGAAGGGCCGGGCCGCGTCGTGGACGGCCACCAGTCTGCCGTGGGCAGCGGCCACACCGCTGCGGGCGCTCTCGGCGCGGGTCGAGCCGCCCTTCACCAGCCGCACCGGCTTTTTGCAGCGGGCAGCGGCCCGCCAGGCATTCTCACCGGACGCGCCGGTCACGATCACCAGCTCGTCCACCTCCGGACACTCGTCAAAGGCCCGGACGCTCCGCTCCAGGACGGTCTCACCGCCCAGATCGAAGCTCAGTTTATCAAATCCCATCCGGGTGGAAGAACCAGCCGCCACCAGGACTGCCGTCACACGACATTCCAATTTCTTACACCTGCCCCATTTTATTCCTGCCCTGTGCCGCACTGCACAGAGCGTATTATTATTCATTGAATATTATAGCGTATCCACCCACAAACTGCAACTGCCCGCGCCCATCAAAAATGCCCCCGTGCAGCACTTTTGGCGCTGTACGGGGGCATAAATTTTTTATGAAATTTCTGCGTTATGCGAGGATGGGCTCGATGGCAGCGGCCAGAGCATCCTTCTGAGCCTGGGCCTCGGCCAGGTCCTTGCCCAGAGTGGTGAAGTAGGTCTTGATCTTCGGCTCAGTGCCGGAGGGACGGACGACCACGGTAGCGCCGTTGTCCAGAGTGTAGATGAGGACGTTTGCGGCGGGCAGGCCGGTCTCTTCGGGCTTCTTGTAGTCGGTGACCTTGACCACCTTGTGGCCGGCCAGCTCGGTGAGGGGCTCGTCACGCAGCTTCTGCATGATGGAGGCCATCTTCTCCATGCCGGTCAGGCCGGGGAACTCGAAGCTGTCCACCTTGTTCAGGTAGCGGCCATACTCCTTGTAGATCTCTTCCAGACGCTCCTTGATGGAGGAACCGATGCTACGGTAGTAAGCGGCCATCTCGCAGATGAGCATGGAGCCGATGACAGCATCCTTGTCACGGACATAGGGGCCGGCCAGATAGCCGTAGCTCTCCTCGAAGCCGAAGATGAAGCGGTCCACTTCACCGGCAGCTTCCAGATTTGCGATCTGGTCGCCGATCCACTTGAAGCCGGTCAGCACGCTGCGCATCTCCACGCCGTAGTGGGCGGCGATGGCATCGGCCAGCGGGGTGGAGACGATGGACTTGACGGCGACGGGGTCCTTGGGCATGGTACCCTTCTCGATGCGGCCAGCGCAGATGTAATCCAGCAGCAGAGCGCCCATCTCGTTGCCGGAGACCAGCTCATAGCTGCCGTCCGGACACTTCATGGCGATACCCACGCGGTCGGCGTCGGGGTCGGTGGCCAGCATCAGGTCGGCGCCGGTCTTGGTGGCGAGGTCGAGGCCCAGCTTCAGAGCCTCGAAGATCTCGGGGTTGGGGTAGGAGCAGGTGGTGAAGTAGCCGTTGGGGTACTCCTGCTCCGGCACGATGGTGATGTCGGTGATGCCCATGTCGTTCAGGACGTGGGTGACCGGCACCAGACCGGAGCCGTTCAGCGGGCTGTAGACCAGCTTCAGGCCGGCGGTCTTGCACAGGCCCGGGCGCACCTGACGTGCCTCAATGGCGGCGTAGAGGGCGTTCTTGCAGTCGTCGCCCACAAAGCGGATGAGGCCCTGCTCAACGCCTTCGGCAAAGGAGATGTACTTTGCGCCGGTCAGGACATCGGTCTTCTGGATCTCGTCGTAGACGATGGCGGCGGCATCATCGGTCATCTGGCAGCCGTCGGGGCCGTAGGCCTTGTAGCCGTTGTACTTGGCGGGGTTATGAGAAGCGGTGACCATGATGCCCGCATTGCACTCATAGTAACGGGTGGCAAAGCTCAGGGCCGGGACAGGCATCAGAGCATCATAAATGCGCACCTTGATGCCGTTTGCGGCCAGAACGCCGGCGGCAGTTTTGGCAAAGACGTCGCTCTTCAGGCGGCTGTCGTAGCTGATGGCCACGGTCTGGCTGCCGCCCTGGGTCTTGACCCAGTTTGCCAGGCCCTGGGTGGCCTGACGCACGACGTAGATGTTCATGCGGTTGGTGCCAGCGCCCAGCACGCCGCGCAGGCCGGCAGTACCGAATTTCAGTGCAACGGCAAAGCGGTCCTTGATCTCGTCGTCGTTTCCCTCGACCTTGGCCAGCTCCGGCTTCAGATCTGCATCCTCCAGATCCGCTGCCAACCAGCGCTTATACTCATCCTGATACATATTGCACACCTTACCTTTATAATTTTTGACCATAATGGACAAATTCATCCAAGTCTACTTATAATATAAGCTTTTATACGCTTTGTGTCAATTCAGGATTATGTACCAAGTTTGCCCCCTCAAAACCAGCAAATGCCACAAATCGTGCAGGCTTTCCGCTCTCCTGCTGCCCATTTGCAGCCGTGCAGGGCCAGTACACCTGCCCTGCGTCGTCCAGTACATCCAGCCAGTGGCCCAGCCCTACTCCATTTTCGCACAGATACCGCATCAGGGACATCAGCCGCCCGAAGTCGCCCACCGGGCAGATGACCTGCTCCGTGACACACTCTTCTCCCTGCTGCCGCCGCACTGCCAGTACAACCCCCTCTTCCTCTACGCTTGCGCTGTAGTACAGCGTGTGTGCAAGCTGAAAGCCTTCGATCCTGGAATAGGGCCTGGTGTAACAGCAGTACTCTTTCGCAACCATAAGATTCTTCCTCCAATCGCAGATCGCCCGCGTTTCGTTGACATCTCACATGCCCTTTAATATAATAGATTCAAACAGAAAATTGTGTCGAACTTGGGCATCTGCGCCCTGTCTTTCCCATTTCTTAGTCAGTTCTTAGTCAACCATTTCATTCCTTTTGTCTGTTATCTCGGAATAAATTTCGAAGCACCGCAAAAAATTCCGTCACCCCTTTTATGGATGGTTTCTGCCGCCCCATCGGGCAGAAAGGAGCGCCCATGTACGCAGTCCTCAAGAGCTTCGGCCTCAAGGGCCTCAACGGCTTCCCCGTGGAAGTCGAGGCCGACATCTCGGGCGGGATGCCCGCCCTCTCCATCGTCGGCCTGCCGGACTCCGCCGTCCGGGAGAGCGGCGACCGCGTCCACGCAGCCCTGAAAAATCTGGGCTTCAAGTGGCCTGACCGCCGCATCACCATCAACCTCGCTCCCGCCGACGTCCGCAAGACCGGCCCGGTGTATGACCTGCCCCTGCTGCTGGCGGTGCTGGCCGCTTCCGGGCAGCTGGAGCCGCCGCCGAAGGACACGGCCTTTCTGGGGGAGCTGGCACTGGACGGCAGTCTCCGCCCGGTGTCCGGCGTCCTGCCCATGGCGCTGGAAGCTGCTGCCGGCGGTGTGCGGGCGCTCTATGTCCCCGCCGAGAACGCGGCCGAAGCCGCTGAAGCCTGCGGCAGCGAGATGCAGGTATACCCTGCCGCAACGGCCCGTCAGGTCGTGGATGCACTGCGGGGCGTCCAGCCCATCCTGCCTACGATGCCTGTCCCCTTCGACCCTGCCGATGCGTGGAACCATGTTCCCGATTTCGCTGACGTCTGCGGCCAGCCGCTGGCCCGCCGGGCGATGGTCATCGCGGCTGCGGGCGGACACAACGTCCTGCTCGTCGGTGCGCCCGGCACCGGCAAATCCATGCTGGCCCGCCGCCTGCCCGGCATCCTGCCGCCCCTGACCCGGGAAGAAGCTGTGGAGACAACGAAAATTTACTCCATCGCCGGGCAGATGCCCGCAGGCCGGGGCCTCGTGACGGCACGGCCTTTCCGCAGCCCCCACCACTCGGCCAGTTCGGCTGCGCTGGCGGGCGGCGGGGCGCTGTTCCGCCCCGGCGAGTGCAGTCTGGCCAACTGCGGCGTCCTCTTCCTCGACGAGCTGCCCGAGTTCTCCCGCGAGAGCCTCGAAGTGCTGCGCCAGCCCCTCGAGGATGGCTGCATCACGGTCAGCCGGGCCGCCGGAAGCGCCACTTATCCCAGCCGCTTCCAGCTCGTCGCCGCCATGAACCCCTGCAAATGCGGCTACTACGGCCACCCTACCCGGGCCTGCACCTGTTCGCCCAGCGCGGTGCGGCAGTACCGCAGCCGGGTGTCCGGCCCGCTGCTGGACCGCATCGACCTCTGCGTCGAGATGGACCCGGTGGCCTTCGATGAACTGCATGGCGCTGCCCCTTCCGAGAGCAGCGCCGAGCTGCGGAAACAGGTCCTTGCTGCCCGGGCCATCCAGGCCCGGCGGTACGCTGCTCCCGGCTACGAGGATGTGCGCTGCAACGCCCAGCTCACCGCCGGGCAGGTGCGGCGCATCTGCCGGATGACCCCCGCCGCTGAACAGCTCCTGCGGGCCTCCTACGAGACGCTGGGCCTTTCGGCCCGCGCCCACGACCGCATCCTCCGGGTGGCCCGCACCATTGCCGACCTCTCCGGCAAGCGCCTCCTCGACGAGGATTCGCTGCTCGAGGCTCTGCAATACCGTGCGCAGGAAAAGGTCGAGCTGACGTTCTGATACAGATAAAAATCCCCCGGCTGGACCGGGGGATTTTTTGCGTTATAAAACTTTTAGAATCTTCTCCACGCATCGGGCAGGAAGAGCACCAGCATCGGGAAAATTTCCAGACGACCGGCCAGCATATCGAAGATGAGCACCAGCTTTGCAAAGTTGGAGTAGGCCCCGAAGTTCATCATGGGACCCACCTGATTGAGGCCGGGGCCGATGTTGTTCAGGGTGGCGGCGACGGAGGTGAAGTTCGTCACCATGTCAAAGCCGTCCAGACTGATAAGCATGAAACTCGCTGCAAAGATGAAGATGTAGGCCGCCAGAAAGACGTTGGTGGTGCGGATGGTCTCATGATTGACCAACTTGCCGTCCATCCGGACGGGGGCCACCACCTGCGGGTGGAGAGCCTGCTTCAGCTCCTTGCCCAGCGTCTTTCCCATCAGGAGGAAGCGGCTGACTTTGATGCCGCCGCCGGTGCTGCCCGCGCAGGCACCCACGAACATCAGCAGCACCAGCACCTCTTTTGCCAGCGTGGGCCAGAGGTCGAAATCACAGCTGGAAAAGCCGGTAGTGGTAATGATGGAGCCGACCTGGAAGGCCGCATGGCGCAGCGCCTCGCCGAAGGTGCCGTAGAGGCTGCGGATGTTCACCGTGATGACGGCCACCGCCGCCAGAATGATGGCGAAATAGGCGCGGACTTCCTCGCTGGACGCTGCGCGGCGGAACCGGCGCAGCAGCAGCAGGAAATACGCGTTGAAGTTGACGCCGAAGAGGATCATAAAGATGGTCACGACCCACTGGATGTAGGGCGAGAAGCTGGCAAAGCTGTCGTTCTTGAAGCCGAAGCCGCCGGTACCCGCCGTGCCAAAGGCCGTGAGCAGAGAGTCGAACACATTCATTCCGCCCGCCAGCAGGAAGCAGAGCTCCACCACCGTGAGCGCGAAATAGATGCCGTACAGGATCTTGGCCGTAGACTGCACCTTCGGCACCAGCTTATCCACCTGCGGGCCGGGGCTTTCCGCCTTCATCAGGTTGACGTGGGAGCCGCCGGTCAGGGGCAGCAGGGAGAGCAGGAACACCAGAACGCCCATGCCGCCGATCCAATGGGTGAAGCTGCGCCAGAGCAGGATGCCGTTGGGCAGTCCCTCCACACCGGGCAGGATGCTGGCACCGGTGGTGGTGAAGCCCGAAACGGTCTCAAACATGGCGTCCACGGGATTCGGGATGCAGCCGGTGAGGACAAACGGCACTGCACCCATGATGCTGATGGTGATCCAGCTCAGGGCGGTGGCCGCAAAGCCCTCCCGCATATAGAACACCTTGCTGCGGGGCTTGATGGCCTGCAGGGCAAAGCCCAGCGCCCCACTGATGGCCGCCGTCAGCAGGAACACGCCCATGACGGCCCACTCGGCGTAGATGAGGCTCGTCACCGCCGGGAGCAGCAGCAGTGTACCCTCTATCATCAGGATGTAGCCCAGCAGACGAAAGACGATCGCATAATTCATACGTCCTGTCCCCCGTTACTCTTCCACGATGTCCCGCAGGTCGTGCAGGCCGTGTTCCAGCGTGACGACGATGACATTGTCGCCCACCTGGATCTGGTCGCCGCCGCGGGGGATGAGGATGTTGTCGCCGCGGGTGATGCAGCAGAGCAGCAGATTCTTTTTCAGATGCAGCTGGCTCAGCGGCACGCCGGTGGCCCGGCTCTCCTCATGGACAGTGAATTCCAGCGCTTCCACGCGGTCGTCGAGGATGCGGTAAAGGGTCTTGATGTTGTTGCCGGCCTCGTTCTGCAGGGCGCGGACGTACTGCACGATGTAGTCGCAGGTCATGTACTTGGGGTAGACGATGCTGCCCAAATCGAGCCCGGCCAGAATATCGTCGAACTCGAGGCGGTTGATCTTCGTGACCAGCTTGCCCTTGGAGTGCTTTTTTGCAAACAGGGTCAGCAGCACGTTTTCTTCGTCGATGTTGGTCAGAGCCACGAAGGCTTCGGTGGATTCCAGACCTTCCGAGAGCAGGAAGTCGCGGTTGGAGCCGTCCTCGTTCAGGATCTGTGCCTCAGGCAGGGACTCGGCCAGAACATTGCAGCGGGCCGGGTCCCGCTCGACGATGCGGACGCGGACGTGATTTTCCAGCAGCTCCTGACTCAGGTAATAGGCGATGGCGCCGCCGCCCACGATGAGGGCGTTGCGCACCGGCCGCACCGGCATATTGATACGCTGGAAGAACTCGTGGGCCTTCTCCTGCGTGGCGAGGAAGGTGACCTGGTCGCCGTTCTGCAGCACAAAGTTACCGTTGGGGATGATGACCCCGCCGTCACGCTCCACCGCGCAGACCAGAATGTCGCTCTTGAGGCGGGTGGGGATCTCATGGATGGCCACGCCGTCCAGCCCCTGCCGCTCGGTCAGCGCAAACTTGATGAGCCGCACCCGTCCGCCCGCGAAGGTATCGATCTTGCTTGCGCCCGGGAACCGCAGCAGGTGGGAGATCTCCTTGGCCGCTGCCATTTCGGGGTTGATGATGGCCGAGATGCCGATCTGTTTTTTGATAAAGTCCAGCTCATGGCTGTAAGACGGGTTGCGCACGCGGGCGATGGCGTGGCAGTGGCCCGCCTTTTTGGCGAACATGCAGCACAGCAGGTTCAGCTCGTCCGAGCCGGTGACTGCGATGAACACGTCCGCTTCCTCCACGCCCGCCTCGGACAGGGTGGTGATGGACGAGCCGTTGCCGAGGATGCTCATCACATCGTAGGACTCCCCGATATGCTCCACACGGGCCTTGTTCGTATCGATAACGGTCACGTTGTGACCCTCTTCACTGAGCTGCCGCGCCAGCGCTGTGCCGACCTTGCCGCCGCCCACCAAAACGATCTTCATAGAATAACCCTTTCTCTTCTCCTGCGCCGTCTGGGCGCTATTGAGTAGATTATATCACATCTCAGGCAAAACATCTACTCAAACCGGGATTATCCGTCGAAACGTGCTTTTTCGTTGTTAAATATGCGTGCTTTACAGCTTTGCCTCTGTGTCAGGGTGGTAGGCAACCACATCTTCCAGCCCACAGTCCAGAATGCGGCAGAGCTGGTCGAGGGTGTAAGTGCTGACATTCCCGTTTTTGCGCAGTCTGTCCAACTGGCCGGTGCTGATTTTGTATTCTTTGATGAGTTTATACTGCGAGATACCTTTTTTCTTCATCGTCTTCCAAAGCGGCTCAAACGAAATCATACGAAATACCATCCAATCTTTCCATTATGTAATTGAATGGTAAGGGAGGACTCGCATATTGACAATTGCCCGTAAACGGGCTATAATTTTGTCAAAAAAAGACTTTGGAAAGAGGATTTTATGAAGCTTTCAAAAATTATCAGTCTGCTGCTGGTGCCGTTGCTCCTGTTCGCGCTGGCACTGCCTGCCTATGCGGATGGCGGCAGCGAATCCTATCTCATCTATTTTGAGACGGGCGGCGGCACAGGCGTCCCCATCATCGCCAGCACCAATCTCGACGGCAAGCTCACCTCCCTGCCCAGCCCCGTCATGGGCGGCTACACCTTCGAGGGCTGGTACACCGACGAGTTGGACGGTGACCGCATCACGACCAACACCGAGTTCACCTCGGATGGCACCATCTACGCCCACTGGCGTCCCATCGCAAAAGGCGGCTCTTCCGCCGCGTCCAGGCCCTCGCCGGACACGCCGACGGAGGACGAAGGCTTCTCCTTTCGAGCACACGCCGGGACATTTCTTGTCGCCTGTACGATGTTTTTCACACTTGTGGCACTCTACGCCAGATAAGGATGGTTTTCTATGACTCTGACCCACTCGCTCACCCTGCCCGCCGCCTGCCGCCCGCTCTCCCCCGCTGAGGCAGACGCCGTCCTCGGCGGCGCGGACACCGCCACCGACGATAGCAGCTTTACCACCGTGTTGTCCAACATCGAAAAAGTCAGCAAGGTCTTCAACTATATGGCCCGCATCTTTTCCTCCACCAGCGCGATGCTCAACAACTTCATCACGATTTATAACACCGTGAAGCAGCTGAACGAGTTCATCTCAAACAATTTTTAATGCTTTGGTCCGCTCCGGCGCAAGGCCGGTCTATTAAAATACAGGAGGTCTTTTATGAAAAAACGATTGCGTCTGTTGGCGTGGATGCTCACGCTGACCATGCTGTGCGAGCTGCTACCCTTCGGCGCTTTTGCACAGTCCGATGTCGGGCAGCAACTTGCGCTTGCCGCTGCACAGAGCCTCGAGGAGGAAAATGGCGAGGCTACCATCATCGGCAAATGCGGCGATAATCTTCAGTGGTCTCTGTCCAGCGACGGTGTTCTGACCATTGATGGAACGGGAAAAATGTTTGATTATAATTCCGTTCCTCCCTACAATATTTCTCCCTGGTATCATAACACCAATATTACAACCCTTATTGTAAAAGAAGGCGTTACTAGTATTGGAGATTATGCATTTCTTGGTTGCTACAAAATTTCAAATATTTCCTTTCCAAACAGCCTTACTTCTATCGGATATAGTGCATTTGATCCTTGCTCCGGTCTAACCGAAATCACTCTTCCTGAAAATCTAATATATCTCGGAGGCTATTCCTTAACTAGCGGTAATTTTTCTTCTATTTCAATTCCGATAGGTATCACTTCTATTGAAAAGTATACATTTGCAAATTGTAAAAAATTAAAGAGTGTCTCACTGCCTGACACGCTCACATCTATTGGTGAAGGTACTTTCAATCAATGCACTTCACTTGACTCTTTTAACATTCCCAAAAATGTCGTTGATATTGGTCGTTATGCTTTCTGGAATTGCACCTCTCTTAAGCATATAGAAATCCCCTCTGGTATACCTCAAATCAACGAGGGCACCTTCGACAACTGCTCATCCCTCAAATCTATTTCTATTCCTTCTTCCGTTGTGTCGATTGGAGAATCTGCTTTTTATGGGTGTAATTCTCTTGAAGATGTTTATTTTTCTGGCACACAATCTCAATGGGAAAATATTTCCGTTGCTAACTATCAGAACACTGCTCTTGAAAACGCCACTATCCACTACCAGTCTACCGGGCCGGAGGATGAGAAGGAGTTTACTTTCGGACGGGATAATTTAAGTTTTTTGAATCATTCTGATTACTTTTTCAAGCGTTCAAATCCCATTATGTCCAGCTTTTTTGATTTTATTGTAAAGCCGAACTATATCAACGCCACCCTTGCCCTTTCGGATGAAAAATTTGATTTATTGACAAAGAATTATGTTCCTCGTGTAAAAACCGTGTTGGATCTTTGTCGCTCTAGCTCCTGGGGTGGCTCCTGTCTCGGAATGACTGATGTCGCTGCCATCCATTACATTTCTCCCTATAAACTTCCTTTTTCTGCTGCAACTACATATGACCTTGCTGCCCCTGTCAATGATAAATCCGTTCAAGATTTGATAAATTACTATCAAATCCTACAGTATTCTCCCACACTTCGAAAAGTAGCTATTGATCGTGTAGTTTTTTGTGGCGACAATTTTGATGAAGCGATTTCCGAAATAGTCACAAGCCTCAATACCGGTTATCCAGTTCTTGCCCTTATCGCTTCTGAAGGGCATAGTTCCCATTTTATTTTATTGCTTAACATCCAAGAGGAAACTCACGAATATTACGCCATCCGAGTCTACGATCCCAATCAATCCAAAGAGAAAATTCTTTATTTGCACAAATTCTTTTCTGAGAAAATAGGTCAATTACCTATTTCTTATGAAAGTTGTGATGTAACATACAATCGGATAAATTATTATCTCTTATGCAAGAATGATTTGCAATTCCTCGACTTGCGAAATTTCTATGGAATCGGTGACAATGAGACTGCTACCGATTATGACGGAAATTTTGTCATCGTGAACAGTGATTACTCTTTAAGTCTCAAATGGGGACGTGCTTACTATCGTGCTTCCAATGGCAAACTAGTTGAATATAGCGACGATATAACTGTCATTCCTGATGGCTCCACTATGGCAGACGGCACCTATGCTGGCAATCTGTGGATTTCCGTTCCAACACCTACGGATGGTTCAGATTTTACACTGGAAACGTCTTCTTCTGATACAGGGCTTACAAGCCTCCTCCTCAACGACACCCTCCTTTCCATCTCTACCAGCGGCCCGGTCGAGTTGACTTACAACGAAGCCGACCGCACCGTGGATGTGACTGCGGAGGCCCCCACCGACGTCAACCTGCTCATGACCAAGAACGATGTAAACGAGAGCTGGCCGTGGCACAGCTGGGCGCTGGACACCACCGGCACCACCACTCTCCACGCCGACCTCGACGACGACGGCCTGCATCTGAGCGGTGACGGCATCACCAACGCAAAATATGCGACCGAGAACGCCGACACTGAAAATGTTGACAGCGGCACCATCTCTGTCCAGCCGGACGCAGACGGCATCACGACTGTCACCATCACCAACAAAAAATCCAGCTCCGGCGACTCCCTCGAGATCGTCACGCCCTCCGCTCCCACCACCGGAAATGCCATCACCATCACGAACGGCTTCGCTTACATCGATGACCCGGAGCAGCCCGTCAACAGCGCTGCTCTCGGCGATGTCGTCACCATCGTGGCCAATGACCGCTCTTCCGAGGGCAAGACCTTCACCGGCTGGGTCATGAACAGCGGTGATGTCACGCTGAACGACAGCTCTGCATCCCCCACCTCCTTCACGATGGGCGACAAAGCAGTCTCCATTACGGCACAGTACAGTACCAATTCCACACCTATCCCCACCCCCGGCGGCGGTTCCTCCTCCGGCGGCAGTGGCGGCGGTGGCGGCGGTGGCGGCGGCGGCGGTGCCGCTGTCCTCATCGGCGTGGGCGCAGCAGCGTCCATCACGGCAGGCGTCATTATGATGTCCCCCGTTGACGTCAAGGGCCGCGTCGTGCTGGCTGACCAGGCCGCCGTGCCGGGCGCAAAGCTCTCGCTGCTGCACGAAGGCAAGGTCGTGGCGCAGACCACTGCCGACGAAAACGGCAGCTTTGCCTTCAAGGCAAAGCGCGGCAGCTATGAGCTGACAGCCGCCTACACCACCGCAGACGGGCAGCTCATCTACAAGACCATCGACATCAAAGCTCCCGCAAAAGACCTCACAGTGACCTTCTAAGGCCCCACAGACAGCAAAAGCCCCGCAGGACATAAAAATATCCTGCGGGGCTTTTCTGCGTCATCTCAGGGCTTCTCAGTACCGCTCCACGCCATCCTTGGTGACGAGGGCGTAGACCAGCGGGGCTTCCTCGGGCTTTTCGGAGCCGTAGACGAGGCCGCTGCGGTACTCGGCGGCGGCAGCGTCGAACTTATCCGCCGCGCCGTAGAAGGTGGCGAGGCTCTCGCCCTTGTGGACGTAGTCGCCGCGCTTCTTGTGGAGGGTGATGCCGGCGGCGAAGTCCAGCGGGTCGCCCTTCTTCTGACGGCCTGCGCCCAGCAGAACGCTGGCAGAGCCGATCTTCTCGGCGTCGTTGGCGACGATGTAGCCGTCCTCTTCGGCCAGCAGCTCATAGCTGGCGGCGGGCTTCTCGAAAAGGCTGTAGTCGTCCAGAACGCGGGTATCGCCGCCCTGGGCCGCGAACATCTCCTTGCACTTTGCATAGGCAGAGCCGTCCGCGATGACAGCCTCGGCCATGGCGCGGCACTCGGCGGGAGACCCCTGATCGGCCAGCACCAGCATATTCGCAGCCAGCTGCAGGCAGACCTCGGTCAGGTCGGCGGGGCCGTGGCCCTTGAGCACGTCCATGCTCTCCATGACCTCGAGGCTGTTGCCGATGTTGTGGCCCAGCGGGGTGTCCATGTCGGTGATCATAGCAGCGACGCGGCGGCCATGATGGGTGCCGATGGAGACCATCAGCTTGGCCAGTTCGATGCTCTGGTCCACGGTCTTCATGAACGCACCGGTGCCGGTGGTAACGTCCAGCAGGATGGCGTCCGAGCCGGAGGCCAGCTTCTTAGACATGATGCTGGACGCGATGAGGGGGATGCAGCTGACGGTTGCGGTGACGTCGCGGAGGGCGTACATCTTCTTATCTGCCACGGCGATGCCCTCGCTCTGGCCGATGACCGACAGGCCGATCTTATTCACCTGTGCAAAGAACTCGTCCTGCGAGAGGGCGGTCTTTGTGCCGGGGACGCTCTCCATCTTGTCGATGGTGCCGCCGGTGTGGCCGAGGCCGCGGCCGCTCATCTTGGCAATTTTGACGCCGCAGGCCGCCACGATGGGCGCGATGACCAGCGTGGTCTTGTCGCCCACGCCGCCGGTGGAGTGCTTGTCCACCTTAATGCCCGGGATGGGCGAAAGGTCCACCATGACGCCGCTGTGGGCCATGACATCGGTCAGCTCGGCAGTCTCCTCGTCGGTCATGCCGCGCAGATAAACAGCCATCATCCAGGCCGCCATCTGGTAATCGGCCACCTCGCCGCTGACGAAGCCGTTGACGATGGCTTCCAGCTCCTCGCGGCTGTGGGTGCCGCCGTCCCGCTTCTTGGCGATCAAATCGTAAATGCGCATAAGGTCACGCTCCTAAATAATATTCTCCGCCGACGGCCCGGGCCGCGCTGCCCCGCCTCCGGCAATAGTATGACATTGTAACTCAAGTATAGCAAATTTTCCCGCAAAAGCAAGCGCTGTTTTGTGGAATCTGTTGAAAAAGAAGCAAAAAAAGGGCGCAGCCGCCCGGAAAAGCAGCTGCGCCCGGAAAATACGCTCGAATCAGCGGGAACCCTTGTCGTAGGGGATGCCCTCGGCCTTGGGGGCCATGCTATTCTTGGAGGTAAAGGCCAGAATGACCATGGATGCCACGAAGGGCATCATGTTGTAGATGTTGCTGGACCAGTGGAGCTGTGCGAGGAAGGTGGAGTCGGCGATGTTGGCCAGACTCTTGAACACGGCAAAGAACATGGCTGCACCGCAGATGTTGAAGGGCTTCCACTGACCGAAGATCATAACGGCCATGGCAAGGAAGCCTGCACCTGCCACGCCGACCTCGAAGTTCCAGGTCTGGACGGGAGGCACGATATAGGCCAGACCGCCGATCGCACCCAGCGCGCCCGAGATGACGACACCGGCATAACGCATCTTGTAGACGTTGATGCCCACAGAGTCCGCAGCCTGAGGATGCTCGCCGCAGGCGCGCAGACGCAGGCCGAAGCGGGTCTTGTACAGCACGATGTAGCTGATGATGAGCAGTGCGATGCCCAGCGGGACAAAGATGCTCAGCTCCAGACCGCCGATGCTGAACAGGAAAGGCTTGTTGGAGTAGTTCAGCTTGGCGCTGCCGCTGTCGCTGAAGTTCTTGGAGATGACCACAGCCACCGCCGTCGCCAGCAGGTTCAGGGCTGTGCCGCCGATGGTCTGGTCCGCTTTCAGGTTGATGGACGCGAAGGCCAGCAGCAGGCTGTAGACCATGCCGGCGATAGCCGCCGCCAGCACCGCGATGATCACGGTGGCGAAAGCCGGCAGGCTCTCGGGCAGCATGGTGAGGGTGAGGACACCCGCCACACCGCCGATGACCATGATGCCTTCCAGTGCGATATTGATGATGCCGGAGTGCTCACTGAACATACCGCCCAGAGCGACCAGCATCAGCACGATGCCATACAGCAGAGTATACTTGATGAGAAGCAGCATATCACTTGCCCTCCTTCTTGGTTTCGGTCTTAGCAGGGGCAGGCTCTGCATTCACGTTGGTCTTGTCCGCATTCTTGAACAGTATGGAGTGGATCTTGCCACGGAACAGCATGGAGAATGCGCACAGGTAGATGATGATACCGCTGATCAGGTCGGAGATCTCGGTAGGATAATACTTGGTGGACAGGAAAGAGCCGCCGACCGAGATGTGGGAGATGAAGATCGCGGAGAAGATGGTGCCGATGGGGTTGGAGCTTGCCAGCAGAGCCACAGAGATGCCGTTGAAGCCCATGGCCGGCAGGCTGGTGGAGTTCAGCGGGTTCCACTGAGAGACATTGGACAGGTAGTAGAGGCCTGCGCCGAAGCCTGCCAGAGCGCCTGCAATGGCCATGGAGAGGATGATGTTCTTCTTCTCGTTGATGCCGGCGTAGCGGGCGGCGCTCTTGTTCAGGCCGACGGCCTTCAGCTCATAGCCAAAGGTGGTCTTGTTCAGGATGACCCAGATCAGAACGGCGACTGCCGCAGCGAGGAAGATCGCAATGGTGGTGCTGTTGGTCTGGAACATCTTGTTCAGGCCGAAGTCCGGGATGATGGACTGGGCGAACTCAGCGTTCTTGCTCAGGTTCAGGGTACGGGTGTTGCGCACGTCGTACATGGGGCCGGTGCCGTTCTGGTAGATAAGCTCATTGACCAGATACAAACCGATCCAGTTGAACATGATGGAGGTGATGACCTCGTTGATGTTGAAGTAAGCCTTGAAGAAGCCGGGGATAGCGCCCCAGATGCCGCCGAGAATGGTGGCGACGATCAGGCAGACATACCAGGGCATCTTGAGCATGATGGCGCAGTAGAGAGCGCCGTAAGCGCCCAGCGTGTACTGACCGGCAGCACCGATGTTGAACAGGCCGGTCTTGAAGGCGAAGGCCACGGACAGACCGGTCATGATGAGGGGTGCCGCGTTGGCCAGCTCCTTGCCGACGCCGTAGGGGGCGTCATGGAAGCCGCCCTTAATGATGCGGACAAAGCCGTCGCCCCATGCGTGGGCCGGGTTGATGGCCAGCAGCACGAGGAAGCCCACAGCCATGCCGATGACGATGCACAGCAGCGCGGCCAGCACACTGGTGATGGAGCTGTTGAGGTTGCTGTGGGAAAGTTTTTTCTTGTTCATTTATTTGCTCTCCTTTCCCTGCTTGCGTGCGCCGGCCATGTAGAGGCCCAGCTCCTGCACAGTGGTGGTCTTGGGGTCGAACTCGCCCACGATCTCGCCCTCGTACATGACAAGGATGCGGTCGGACAGGTTCATGACCTCATCCAGCTCGAGGCTGACCAGCAGGACAGCTTTGCCCTTGTCGCGCTGGGCGACGATCTGGCGGTGGATGTATTCGATAGCGCCGACATCCAGGCCGCGGGTGGGCTGAACAGCCACCAGCAGCTTGGGGTCTTTGTCGATCTCGCGGGCGATGATGGCCTTCTGCTGGTTGCCGCCGGACATGCTGCGCACGATGGTGGAGCTGCCCTGACCGCTGCGGACGTCGTACTGAGCGATCAGCTTATCGGAGTACTCGCGGACTTTATCGGACTGGATGAAGCCGCCCTTCTGGAACTCGGGCTGCCAGTAGCGCTGGAGCACCATGTTGTTCTCGAGGCTGTAATCCAGCACCAGACCGTGCTTGTGGCGGTCTTCGGGGATGTGACTCATGCCGTCCTTGGAGCGCTGACGGATGCTCTCGCGGGTGATGTCCTTGCCGTCCAGCGTGATCTTGCCGCCCGACAGTTTTTCGAGACCGGTGAGTCCGTAAATGAACTCGGTCTGGCCGTTGCCCTCGATGCCCGCCAGACAGACGATCTCGCCTGCGCGGACATGGAAGGTGACGTCCTTGACGGAGTCCTTCTTGCGCTGGTCGTTGTGGATGGTGACACCCTCCACGTCCAGCACGACATCGCCCGGGTGAGCGGGCTTTTTATCGACCTGAAGCTGGACGTCACGGCCGACCATCATGCGGGAAAGCTCTTCCTTGGTGGTGTCCTTGATGTCCACGGTACCCATATACTTGCCCTTGCGCAGGACGGTGCAGCGGTCGGCGACCGCCATGATCTCGTTGAGCTTGTGGGTAATAAAGAGGATGGACTTACCCTCCTTCTTGAACCCGCGCATGATCTCCATCAGCTCGTCGATCTCCTGCGGGGTCAGCACAGCGGTGGGCTCGTCGAAGATGAGGATCTCATTGTCGCGGTAGAGCATCTTCAAAATCTCCACGCGCTGCTGCATACCGACCGAAATATCACTGATGAGCGCATCGGGGTCAACACGCAGGCCGTACTTCTCGCTCAGGGCCATGACCTTCTTGCGGGCCTCGGCCTTCTGCAAAAAGCCCAGCTTGTTGGGCTCCACGCCCAGAATGATGTTGTCCAGCACGCTGAAGCACTCCACCAGCTTGAAGTGCTGGTGGACCATGCCGATGCCAAGTGCGTTTGCATCGTTGGGGTTGCGGATGGCGACCTCCTTTCCGTTTTTGAGGATCTTACCCTCCTCCGGCTGATACAGGCCGAACAGCACGCTCATCAGGGTGCTTTTGCCTGCGCCGTTCTCGCCCAACAGGGCATGGACCTCACCTTTGCGCAGCTGCAGGGTAATGTCGTCGTTTGCCTTGATGCCCGGGAACTCCTTGGTGATATGGAGCATCTCGATCACAAAATCCTCTGCCAATCTGCTCACTCTCCTTTCGTGTCCAAGCGACACTTATACTATTCTAGTTCCCATTATACCGTATTTTTGCTGTTTTGCACACTTCTTTTTGAAAATTTAATGTTTTGCCATATCATAAGTATTACTTTTGTGCATTTTGACAAGCATTCCTTCATCGTCTTGAAAAAAGCACACAAAAAAAAGGCGGGACGCCCTTTGCAAAGCGCCCCGCCCGGGAAGTTTCTGATTACTGGATGTAGTTGACGGTGGTGAACTCGCTGACGGTGGGCTTGGTGCTGTCGTCAGAGCTGTTGTCCACAGTGATCTCGCCGCTCTTGATCTTGTTCTTCAGAGCCTCGTACTCGTCGGTGGTGAAGGTCTTGAAGTTCCAGCTGTCAGCATCGGTGGGCAGGCCGACGTAGTCGCCGTCCTCCAGACCGAAATTGCCGTTGGAAGCAGCGATGTTGCTCCAATCGCCTGCCTCGATGTCGGACAGAGCGGTGTTGACAGCCTCGGTCAGGCCCTTCATAGCGGAGGTGATGAAGGGGTTGTAAGCGAAGGAGCCGTCTGCCACGCCGTTGACACCGATGTAGTTCTGGTCAACGTCAACGCCGACGACATAGCCGTTGTTCTTCAGAGCAGCCTCAACAGCGGAGGTGTAGATGCCGCCGCCGCAGGCGAAGACGACCTGCGTGCCGTTGGAGTACCAGCCCTCCATACGGGAGGTGATGTTTGCGTCGCCGTAGAACTGGCCGCCGTAGAAGTAGTTGATGTCGATGTTGGTGCCCAGCTCCTGAGCAGCGGCGTCAGCGCCCTGCACATAGCCGTAGCCGTAACGGATGACAGCGGGGACAGCCATGCCGCCGAGGAAGCCCAGCTTGGTCTTGCCGTCCTTAACGACAGCGTAGCCGGCCAGATAACCTGCCTGCTCCTCCTTGAAGGTGATGCAGTAGCAGTTTGCGGGGATAGCGTCGGTGCCGATGTCGCCCTGAGTGACGTCGATGGCGATGAACTTGACATCGGGGTACTGGTCAGCAGCCCATGCCAGAGAAGCGCCGTACAGGTAGCCGACGCAGACGATGACATCAGCGCCGTCGTTGACAGCCTGACGGATCATGGTCTCGCGGTCCTCATCGGAAGCGTCAGCCTCGGGGATGTAGTACTGGCAGTCATCGCCCATGTAGCCGGAAACAGCGGTCCAGCAGGCCTGGTTGAAGCTCTCATCGTCGATGGTGCCGGTGTCGCAGGTCAGAGCGACCTTCACGATCTTCTCGCCGCCCTCAGCGGTGGAAGCGGCTGCGCTGGTGGAGGCAGCTGCAGAGGAAGCAGTGGAAGAGGAAGAACCGCCGCAGGCAGTCAGAGCAGCGGCAGCGGCAGCGGCGCCAGCCACTGCCAGGAAGTTACGACGAGAAATCATCATAATGAAAACTCTCCTTTTATTTTATATAACCGCGTTTTGTTGACGAAATGTGCGCACTTGCACATTTACTGGCTCAAGTATAGCGGGAAGAAGCGGCAGATGCAAGCCTTTTCCGATTACAAAACATTTACAAATATTTTATCAAAATTGTAAAAAAATCATACTTATCCCGGAAAATCCGCTCCGCCCGGCCTTTTTCGCGCAGCTGTGTTCAGTCTTCCACGGCCTTGTTGCCTGCCACGTTGGAGGGACCGAAGCCGAAGGGCAGCAGCTCGTCCATGCTGCGCTCGATGAAATCGTCCGGGCTTTTTGCCATGATGACATTCAGCTCCGGGCCGCCGAACTCGAACAGCGCCTGACGGCAGACGCCGCAGGGCGAGGTGACCTGCTTGTTGACTTCGCCCCGGCGCGCACCCACCACGGCGATGTCGGTGAACCTGGTCACGCCCTCGGCCACGGCCTTGAACAGGGCCGTCCGCTCGGCGCAGCTGGTGGGGGTAAAGGCGGCATTCTCCACGTTGCATCCGGTGAAGATGCGGCCATCCTCGGCGCGCAGGGCAGCGCCCACCATAAAGTCGCTGTAAGGCACGTAAGCCCTCTCCCTGGCCGCAAGGGCCATCCGGATGAGCTCCTGCTTTTCTTCCAGAGTCAGTTTTGTCATAGTCGATTCTCCTTTTTGCAATTTGTAGATATAGTGTTCTTCGTCCTGCGGGACGAAGCCAACGGATTCAAACATTTTTTGCGACTGGATATTGAAGGAATAGATGTGCGCGAAGCACTCCGCCAAGCCCCTTTCCCGAGCCAGCTCCAGCATTTTTTCGATGATCTTCCGCCCGATGTGTTTATTCTGGTACTCCTTGCAGATGACGATGGCCAGCTCGCCGGTCGTCCGCAGGCTGACGTCACCACAAAGCACACCCCGATACTCGATATAAAACAGTTCCCCGTGTGTGTCCAGATAATGATACATCCGCTTCAGCAGTGGCAAATCATAAACGAAGTCCCTGTTATCTACCTGTTTGCAGAGCTGTGCATCCTGATACCACGCAAGTGCTGTATCGTAGGCCGGATAATACGGAACAAGCCGGATGTTCCCCTCCACAGAAATCGGACTGCGCACCATGTTCACCGTTTCTCTGTTCATCGGCCTCATTCCCTTCTGTGTCGTACATTCTTCTGTGTCGTGTATTTAAGTATAAATCATTCTTTTGAGAAGTGCAAGCGGCGATAATTACGCAGCATTATGCAATGACAGCTCTTGTATTTATCATTACAAATGAATATAATAGAATTACAAAGGAGGCGCATCAGAATGGCAAATGCAGTCAACGTGAATTTTCGGATGGACCCCGACCTCAAGCGGAGCATGGAGGAAGTCTGCGCCGAGATGGGGCTTTCGATGACGACAGCCTTCACGATTTTTGCAAAGAAAGTGTCGCGCGAGCATCGGATTCCCTTTGAAGTCTCCGCTGACCCCTTCTATTCCGAAAGCAACATCAACCATCTCCGTCAAATCGTCCATGATATTGACACCGGCAAAGCCAAGCTCACCGAACATGAACTGATCGAGGTGGACTGATGAGGCTGCTGTGGGAAGAGGAAGCGCGGGAAGATTATTGTCTTTGGCAGACACGGGACAAAAAGCTGCTGAAGCGAATCAACTCCCTCATAAAAGACATTCAGCGGAACACCTATGAGGGCATCGGCAAGCCCGAGCCTTTGAAGGGAGATTTGAGCGGATGGTGGAGTCGGCGTATCGACGACACCCACCGCATCGTCTACCGGGAGCAGGATGGAAACATCATCATTGCGTCCTGTTACGGTCATTACACGGATACCTGAGAAGCAAAAAGACTGCTGTCGGCCGACAGCAGTCTTTTTGTATTATGGTTAAATCAATACTCCGCGCCCAGTGCGACCTTCATCATATCGGTGAAGCTCTTCTGGCGCTGCTCTGCGGTGGTGATCTCCGGGGAGACAAAGCTGTCGGAGATGGTCAGCAGGCAGGCGGCGTTCTTGCCCAGCACCTCGGCGTTGGCGAACAGAGCAAAGCTCTCCATCTCCACGCAGAGGCAGCCGCGCTCGTCGCGCAGCAGCTCCCAGTAGGTGGGCTTTGCGTCGGAGGACTGACGGTAGAAAACGTCGGAGGAGTGGATGTTGCCCTCGATGAGCTTGATGCCCTGCTTCCTGGCGGAGGCGCGCAGCTTATCATTCAGAGTCTCGCTGGGGAAGGTGATGTCGTGGTCGTTGCCGCTCTGGACGCGGGCATAGTTGGACTCACTGACCGCACCGGTAGCCAGCACGGTGTCGAACAGCTTGGCGTCGGCAGTGTAGCTGCCGGCGGAGCCGATGCGGATGATGTTGTCCACATCGTAGAACTTGAACAGCTCGTAGGAATAGATGCCGATGGAGGGCATCCCCATGCCGCTGCCCATCACGCTGATGGGACGGCCCTCATAGGTGCCGGTAAAGCCCAGCATCCCGCGGACATCCGTCACCTGACGGACATCCTTCAGGAAGGTGTCAGCAATGAACTTTGCGCGCAGGGGGTCGCCCGGCATCAGGACAGTCTTTGCGAAATCGCCCTTTTCGGCGCTGATGTGAGGAGTAGCCATAATAATTATCTCCTTTTTATGAATTTTATCTAGGCAGCGGAGTCCGCCGCCTTGCGTTACCCAAAAGCTTTTTTCATTCCGCTGAATGTCAGCCGACATGCCAAAGCCTCCCCTTTTTAGGCAACGGCGACGACTGCCGCCAGCGGCGGAAACAGGGAGGAGCTGTTGGGGCAGCGGCCAGCAGGATGCAAGCGACAGCGAAGCAGACTCTGGGAGCCGCAACCCGGCCAGTGGCGCGCCGCAGGCGTGACGGAGAGGTTTATTTCTTCCCCGGGAATACGTTCTGCGGGGGAATGTACGAACCATTGAGACGTATCTCAAAGTGGCAGTGGTTGCCGGTGGAACGGCCCGTGCTGCCCAGATAGCCGATGAGCTGGCCCTGCTTGACGGTCTGGCCCGCGCTGACGGTCAGGGACAGGCAGTGTGCATACACAGAGCTGTATCCGCCGCCGTGGTTGATGATGACCGAGTAGCCATAGCCCGTACCTGCACCGGCCTTGTTGTAACCCGCCTTTGCGACGGTGCCGCCTGCGGAGGCGTAGATGGGCGTACCGGCCGGGGCGCAGATGTCCACGCCCTTGTGGCGTCCGCCGTACCAGCGCGAGCAGTAGCGGTAGTTCGGCACAGGCCAGATGAACCGGCCGCTGCCGGTGATGTACTTGGTGCTGGAAGTCACCTTCTTGGTGCCTTCGACCACCTTCTTGTTCACCGGCTCCTTGATGACCTCGGTGGAAAGCACGCTCTGGTCCACAAGGATATTCTTGGTGTCGTAGACGTTCTGGAGGGTCACACGGCGCAGACCGTTCTCGCCCTCCTGGAGCACCTTGGTGGTTCCCTTCGTATATTCGTTGGATTTTGTCGTCTCCGTGGAGAATGCGATTTCTTCCTCACGGGTCTCGATGCGGGTGATGCGCACCTCAAGGTCAGCCTCTTCTTTGGTGATGACGAGGTGGTCGCCCTCAAGGATGCTGGACGTCTCGCTCAGCGGCTCACCCTTGAACTCCGGGTTGAGGGCGCACAGCTCACGGAAGGTCAGGTCATTGTTATGTGCGATGGACCAGAGGGTGTCGCCCGCCTTGACGGTGTAGACCTTCTGAGCCTGCTTCACGCCCACCAGCTCCTGCCGGACGGTCTCAAAATCCTGCAAGCCTTCCTTGAAGTAGAGGCCGTCTTCCAGCGTGACCTGCTTGTTGAAGCCCACGCTCACATCGGGGCCGTTCTCTTCTTCCTCGTAGGGGTCGAGCATGGCGGCGAGGTAATCCCGCAGCGCGTTGCCGTCGCTGCACACCGCCGTCAACTCGCCGTCCAGATAAAGAGCCGTGCCTTCGCTGATCTGGTCGCCGGCGCTCTGGATGATGGCGTTTGCCATCTCGTTTTCGTCCATCATGTGGTGGGCGATGGCGAGGGTGTAGCTCGGCTCGATGGTCCACTCGGTCTTGTCGGTGCCGGCGTAGCTGATACGCTCCATCACGTCCTCGCGGGCCGTGTTGAAGACGTCCTCATTCGCCACATAGCCCACGGTTTCGCCGTTGACCCGGACGGCCAGCGCATAAGGCTGGTGGATGACATATTGGAACACTGCTGCGCCCAGCGCCAGTGCGCAGATGGGCAGGGCATACATCGCCATGCGGGGCAGCAGACTGAGGTTGCGGCGGACGCCGTTTTTGAAGTAGTGGACGCTGGCCTCAAATGCTGCACCGAAGCCCTGCTCCCTGCGGATGCGGTGGGCATGGATGAGAAGGGACACGGTGCCCTTCGCAAACAGCACGATGGGGCCAAACAGGTCTTTGGCCACCTGCGCTGCGCCGGGGAACGCCGTCTCCGCCAGAGCCTTCGCAAAGCGGCGGATGCCTCCAGCAGCCCAGAGAGCGGCGTACTTGACGGCACGTCCCACCCGCACGGCAGCATACTCCGCGCCAAAGCCCAGTGCGTAGAGCACTGCGCCAACGCGCAATACCAGCTTCGACGAGCGCAGCTTCCGGGAGGCATTGTCCAGCCGGTGTCTGCGGCGGCGATACCGCCGGTGGCGGCGCAGCAGATGAACGCACTGGAGCTGCGCCCAAAGCGAGCGCAGCTTTGCGCGGAAGCCGGTGTGCCGCGGCGCACCGGCTGGCTCGTCCTGCCGCGTTTCAGTTGTTTTATCTTCCAGCAAAAAGGATGCTCCTTCCTGTATCTTCAGGAGATTCTGATTTGTCTCTTTTCTCTGTTATCGACACGCTGCCGCATCAGGACAGTTTTTTTGACAAGAATAACTCTATTTATTATACACCCTGCCGGCGCCGAAACAAGCATTGACACAGAATTTGGGCTTAGCTTTCACTTACTTTTCACGAAATACACAAACTCAGTCAAAAAGGGCGGCCATATCCTCCGGCAGCGGGCTTTCCACCGTCACCGGCCTCAGGGTCGTCTCGTCCACCGGCACTTCGATGCGGATGCCGTCCGGCATCGGCTCGCAGCGCGGCACCCAGAACGTCTGTTTTGCGCAGTGGAGCGCCTGCCGCCCGATGCGCGCCCGGCTCCCGCCGTAGAGGTCATCGCCGGCCAGCGGGTGGCCGATGGATGCAAAATGTACCCGTATCTGGTGGGTCCGGCCCGTCACCGGGACGCAGGCCGCGAGGCTCAGGCCGTTTTCGGCTTTCAATATGGTATATTCCGTCCGGCTGGGTTTGCCGTCGGGGGTGACGCACCGCCCGATGATGCTCTCCCCCTGCCGCCCGATGGGGGCGTCGATGACGCCCGGCCCGAGGGGAAGCTCTCCTTCTGCAACGGCGTAGTAGAGCTTTTCCACCCGCTGAGCCAGCAGCGGGGCGGCGTAACCATTCTGGGCCGCCAGCACGAGGCCGCTGGTGTCCTTGTCGATGCGGTTCACCGGGCGGAAAACGGGGCTTCTGCCCTGACGCAGCGCCCAGGACGCATAGCCGTTCGCCAGCGTATCCAGCGGGTAATTCAGGGTAGGATGCACTGCGAGATGGGGCGGCTTTTCCACCACGAGGGCGAAAGCATCCTCGTAGACCACATCCACCGGGATGTCGTCCTGCGGCACAACACCCTCCCCCTCCGGCGGCAGTTCAAAGGAGATGACCTGCCCGGCCTCCACCCGGCGGTTGGCCAGGACGGGGGCGCCGTCGGCAAAAAAGCCGCTGCCCCGGAATTTCACGGCCCGGGACAGATCGGTGGAGACGCTGCACCTGCGCAGAAAACCGCGCAGCAGCATCCCATCCGCCTCGGGCGGGACTTTGAAATAAAGCTTCATCTTCCCACCTCCAGCGCGGGCAACATATAAGATAAGTATAGCAAAATTCTCTTTCTCTTGCAAATCTTGTTTTTTTATGGTATCATGAGGAGCGGAAAACGAGTGGAACATACGGCGGCGGGGCGGCTTTGACCGCTCTGAGGAAAGTCCGGGCCTCACAGAGCACGGTAACTGCTAACGGCAGCCGAGGGTGACCTCAGGGAAAGTGCAACAGAAAGGAAACCGCCGCAGCAATGCGGTAAGGATGAAAGGGCGAGGTAAGAGCTCACCAGCGCATGGGTGACTATGCGGCTTTGTAAACCCTACCGGAAGCAACGCCTATATGGGACGTACAGCGCTGCTCGCGTGTCCCGAAGGCGGCACGAACCTGTCAGCAATGGCAGGTCTAGACAGATCGTCGTTTAATACAGAACCCGGCTTACGGTCTATCTCGTTTTCCATTTTTTGTTTTCAGCGCTGTCTGCGGTGTGCAGGCAGCGTTTTTCGTTTCTTTAACCACACTGTCACTTTTCGTTTGGGCCGGTTTGTGGTATACTGAACAAAACCCCGCAGCGCACGTCTCCGCCGGGGCCTTAATCCAACAGACAGGATGTGAAATCCTCCGATGAAAGATGGTTTTTTGAAGGCAGCTGCCCTCTCGCCCTCACTGCGGGTGGCCGACTGCAATTATAACGCTTCCCAGATCGTATCTCAGCTACAGGATGCTGCGGCCCGCGGCGTCAGGCTGGCGGTGTTTCCCGAGTTCTGCCTCACCGGCTACACCTGCGGCGATCTGTTCTTGCAGCGCACGTTGCAGCAGGGCGCGCTGGACGCCCTGCTGACCGTGCTGGACGCCAGCCGGGAGCTGGACGTCGTGGCCCTCGTGGGCCTGCCGCTGCTGGTGCGGGGCAAGCTGTACAACTGCGCCGCTGTCCTCTGCGGCGGGCGTCTGCTGGGCCTTGTCCCCAAGACCTACCTGCCCAACTACGGCGAGTTCTACGAAAAGCGCCAGTTCACCCCGGGCAGCACCGAGGTGGAAAATGTGACGGTCTGCGGGCAGGAGGTGCCTTTCGGTACGTCCCTGCTCTTCCGCTGCCGCCAGATGCCCAGCTTCGTTCTGGGCGTGGAGATCTGCGAAGACCTGTGGAGCGCTCTGCCACCCTCCACCTTCCACGCGCTGGCCGGTGCCACCGTCATTGCGAACCTTTCGGCCAGCGATGAGACGGTCGGCAAGGCCGAGTACCGCCGGGCGCTGGTGTCGAACCAGTCCGCCCGCCTGCTCTGCGGCTACCTGTACGCTTCTGCCGGCCACGGCGAGAGCACCCAGGACATGGTCTTCGCCGGCCACGACCTCATCGCCGAGAACGGCACCCTCCTCGCCGAGACGTCTCCCTTCGAGGGCGGCTGGGCTGAGACGGAGCTGGACTGCCAGCGGATGGAGTCGGAGCGGGCGCGCAACACCAGCTTCGAGCCCAGCGCCGAGGGGTATCTGACCGTCGATTTCGACCTTGCCCTCACCGAGACGAAGCTCTCCCGCTGGGTAGACCCCACGCCTTTCATCCCCCACGACGAGCGCCGCCGGGCCGAGCGCTGTGAGCTGATTTTGAAAATGCAGGCCGACGGCCTCGCCAAGCGCCTCGAGCATGCCCACGCCAAAACGGCGGTCATCGGCATCTCGGGCGGTCTGGACAGCTGCCTCGCTCTGCTGGCGGCCGTCCGCGCCATGAAGCAGCTGGGCCGCCCCACCGGCGATGTGCTGGCCGTGACCATGCCCTGCTTTGGCACCACCCACCGCACCCGCAGCAATGCGGAGATCTTATGCGACGAGCTGGCCGTCAGCTTTACCGAGATCGACATCGCCAACACCGTCCACAGCCACTTCAGGGACATCGGCCAGGACGAGAGCGTGCTGGACGTCACCTTTGAGAACGGACAGGCCCGTGTGCGCACCCTCGAGCTGATGGACACCGCCAACCGCACCGGCGGCCTCGTCGTCGGCACCGGCGACCTCTCCGAGCTGGCGCTGGGCTGGGCCACCTACAACGGCGACCACATGAGCATGTACGGCGTCAACGCTGGTGTCCCCAAGACGCTGGTGCGCCACCTCGTCCAGTATGAGGCCGACATTGCCGCCTCCGCCGAGCTGCGCCGGGTGCTGCTGGACATCCTCGACACCCCCGTCTCCCCGGAGCTGCTGCCCGCCAGGGACGGCGAGATCTCTCAGAAGACGGAAGACCTCGTGGGTCCCTATGAGCTGCACGACTTCTACCTTTATTATGTTCTCCGCTTCGGCTTCGGCCCGTCGAAGATATTCCGGCTGGCGAAAGCGGCCTTCGCAGGCCGGGCCGAGTACCCGGACGAAGTGCTCTACAAGTGGCTGCGCAACTTCTACTGGCGGTTCTTCGCCCAGCAGTTCAAGCGCAGCTGCCTGCCCGACGGCCCCAAGGTAGGCAGCGTCACCCTCTCGCCCCGGGGCGACTGGCGGATGCCCAGCGACGCAGCCGCCGCGCTCTGGCTGGCCGAGCTGGAGCAGATCCCGCTCAAAGGATGATTTTTTATGAAACAACACAAAAAGCTGCTGATAAATCTGGTCTTTGCTGCCGTCATTCTGGCCGCAGCCGCCGTGCTGCTGCTGGTGCGGAAAGCAAACCAGACCGGTGCGCCGCTCTGCGCGGAGCTCATCTATGGCGACAGCAACACCAGGCTCACCTTTCCTCTCGAAAAAGACGCCGATTACGCTGTGGACACCGGCTACCTCACCGTCCACATCCGGATCCAGGACGGGGCGGCCCGCTTTGTGGACTCGCCCTGCCCTGACCACATCTGCGAGTCCTTCGGCTGGCTCAGCGAGGAAGACCAGACGGCCACCTGCCTGCCCGCCCGGGCTGTGCTGAGCATCGTCCCCACCACATGACGGCATACACATCCAAAGGAGTGAACGCCTATGTTTGACGAAAACGAGCATATCCATCCCCAGAATAACGACGAAGGCCCCCGGCACATCCACCGGGGCATCAATCGCAGCGAGCCTGACGAGGTGGAGGTAGACAGCGCCGATTTCTTCTCGCCGGAGCCTCCCCGCCCCAAAGCGCCGCCGAAACCGGCACCGACGCCGCCGTCTGAGCCGCCGGAGCCTCCGGTGCCGCCCCGCAGACAGTGGGAGCCGCTGCACCCCAGCGAGCCCGCCCCCGCTGACGACAAACTTCCGAAAGGAGGAATGGTCTTGCTGGTACTACAGGCCATCCTGAGCCTTGCCGCGCTGGTGCAGCTCTGGCGCACCCAGATGCTGCCGGTGCTCTACCTCGTTATCATCACCGCGCTTCTGGTGCTGCTCTGGCTGCTGGTGCGCAAGTGCCTCGCCTCCCGCAGCGGTGCCGTCGTGGCCCGGGTGCTGTCCGTCCTGCTCTGCGCCGCGCTGGCCGTGGGCTGTGTCTGGGCGCAGCAGGGTCTGACCGCACTGGACAGCATGACTTCCGGCCTGCTCACCGGCGCAGAGGCGAATAAGATCACGAAAGAGCCCTTCGTCGTCTACCTCAGCGGCGTGGACAACCGCGGCGAGCTGACCGAAAAGGCCCGCAGCGACGTGAACATCCTCGCCGTGGTCAACCCCACCACCAAGCAGGCGGCCCTCATCAACACCCCCCGCGATTACTATGTTGACCTCGCAGGCACCGACAGCAAGGACAAGCTGACCCACGCCGGCCTCTACGGCGTCGAGACCAGCATGGCCACGCTGGGCAACCTCTACGGCGTGGATGTGGAGCACTACCTCCGCATCAATTTTGCGGGCTTCATCAACATCATCGACGCCATCGGCGGCGTGGACGTCTACTCCGACCAGGCCTTCACCTCGGTGGGCAGCCCCGGCTATTACGACCCCACCACCTTCGCCGAGGGCTGGAACCATCTGGACGGAAAGTCCGCTCTGGCTTTTGCCCGTGAGCGCCACGCCTTCAAGACCGGCGACATCCAGCGCGGCATCAACCAGATGAAAGTCATCGACGCGATGGCCAACAAGCTCAAATCCCCCGCCCTGCTCATGGGCTTCTCCAAGCTGATGGACGCCGCCGCCGACTGCTTCGTCACCAGCCTCTCGCAGGAACAGATCTCTGCGCTGGTCCGGATGCAGCTGGGCGACCTTGCCAACTGGGACATCCAGAGCTACACCGTCACCGGCTCGGGCGCGAAGAGCACCAAGTGCTACTCCGCCAAGGGCCAGAGCCTCTACGTCATGAAGCCGGATGAGAACTCGGTCAACGAGGCCAAGGCCCTCATCGCAGCGGTCCTGGGCGGCGAGGACAAGCTCACCAGCACCAGCCAGACCCCCGAGAAGACCGATGTCTTCACGCCGACCGCCGACCCCAACGCCGGCGCATCCATCCCGGAGGAATCTCCCGACAGCGTGATCGCAGAAGAGCCCGCCGGGAGCGAAGCCCCGGCGGAAGAGGCCCCCTCTGACAGCCAGCCCGCCGAGGGCGACGCCTCCGGTGAGCCCAGCGCTTCCACCGAGGTCCCTGCAGACGGCAGCGAAGAAGCCCCGGCAGACTCCACCGAGTCGCCGTCCTTCAGTATGCCGACTCAGGAGCAGGTGGAGCAGGCGGCTTCCTCCCTGCATCAGGCCGCTTCCACCGTGCTGGACGCCCTGTTCGGCTCCGGCAGCGGCGACGCTTCCAGCGCTGAAAATGATGCAGCATAAATAGAATTGCAAAAGAAAAAGGACTGCTCACGCAGTCCTTTTTCTTTGGCCTGTTTAAGCTAAAATGTCGCCCAGCACGCTCTGGCCGTCCAGCGTGGAGGCATCCACGCCCAGATAGTCGCAGATGGTCTGTGCGATGGTGCCGAAGCAGAGCCTGGTGCCGAGGTCAACGCCCGGCTTGACGCCCTTGCCGCAGATGAGATACGGCACATACTCGCGGGTGTGGTCGGTGGTCTTGGTGTAGGAGGGGTCACAGCCGTGGTCGGCCGTGACCATCAGGATGTCGCCCTCCCGCATCCCGGGGATGAAGTCGGCAACGAACTTGTCGAACTCGGTGGCAGCGGCGGCGTAGCCTGCCACGTCGCGGCGGTGGCCGTAGAGCATATCGAAATCGACGAGGTTCACGAAGGCCAGACCCTCGAAGTCGCGGGTCTGCAAAGCCTTGGTGAAAGCGATGCCGTTGGTGTTGCCGGTGGTCTTGATCTTTTCCGTCACGCCCTCGCCGTCGAAGATGTCGAAAATTTTGCCCACGGCGATGACGTCCCTGCCGGCGTCCTTGAGCAGGTCCAGCATGGTCTTGCGGGGCGGCTTGAGGCTCAGGTCGTGGCGGTTGGTGGTGCGGTAGAAGGTGTCGGCGGTGCGGCCGAGGAAGGGGCGGGCGATGACGCGGCCCACGCCGTACTCGCCCTTCAGCATCTCGCGGGCGATCTCGCAGTAGCGGTACAGCTCATGCACCGGCACAAGCTCCTCGTTGGCGGCCACCTGGAACACGCTGTCGGCGCTGGTGTAGACGATGAGGGCATCCTCCTTCATGGCCTGCTCGCCGTAGTCCTTCAGCACCTGTGTGCCGGAGTAGGGCTTGTTGCAGAGGACCTTGTGGCCGGTCTTCTCTTCGAACTCGTGGATGAGGCTGTCCGGGAAGCCGTCCGGGAAGGTGGGCAGGGGTCTCGGGCTGACGACACCGGCGATCTCCCAGTGGCCGATGGTGGTGTCCTTGCCCATGCTCTGCTCCTGCAGGCGGGCGAAGGAGCCGATGGGGGCGGCATCCTTCTCGCCGGCGGTCACGCCGTCGATGTTGAACAGTCCGAGCTTTTTCAGGTTGGGGCAGTTGAAGCTGGGGTGGCTGGCGATGGCGCCGAGGGTGTTGGTCCCCTCATCGCCAAAGGCGGCGGCATCCGGCTCTGCGCCGATGCCGAAGCTGTCCAGAACGATCAGAAAAACGCGCTTTTCCATTACGCTTTCACTCCGTTTCTATCATTTTGCGCTCCCCTCTGTCCCTTCGGGGCAGAAGTGAGACTTTTGCTTAGCCCTATTATAGGCGATGAACGCACTTTTCGCAAGCGTTTTATCGCTCCGGCATCTATCACGAAAATTTAAGGTTTTCTTTGCCGAATTTTTTCTTGCTCTCTTGTACACAAGCGGTTATAATATAGAATGGTAAGGTTTTCAAACACCCCTGACCGGGCCGATGTCCGGCCAGCGGCCGCAGGGCATATCTGGCACCTGCGCGCCCATCATAGAGGAAAAAAGAGACTGTTAGAGGTATATTTATGAGAAAAACGAAGATCATCTGCACCCTTGGCCCTTCTACCGATAAGGACGGCGTCCTGCGCGAGCTGGTCGCCAACGGCATGAACGTGGCCCGCTTCAACTTTTCCCACGGCTCCTACGAGGAGCACAAGGGCCGTCTGGACATGCTGAAGGCTGTCCGCGCCGAGCTGAACAAGCCCGTTGCTGCCCTGCTGGACACCAAAGGCCCCGAGATCCGCCTGAAGGAGTTCAAGAACGGCGTTGAGATGCTGGAAGCCGGCCAGACCTTCACCCTGACCACCCGCGAGGTGGAGGGCACCAAAGAGATCTGCTCCATCACCTACAAGGACCTGCCCCAGGACGTCCACGAGGGCGGCACCATCATGCTGGACGACGGCCTCATCAAGCTGGCCATCAAGAGCGTCACGGACACCGACATCGTCTGCGAAGTGCTCAACAGCGGCAAGATCAAGACCAAGAAGGGCGTCAATGTCCCCGGCGTCCACCTGTCCATGCCCTACCTGAGCCAGCGCGACCGGGATGACATCATCTTCGGTGTCCAGCAGGGCTTCGACTTCATCGCCGCTTCCTTCGTGCGCACCGCACAGGACGTCTACGACATCCGCAACCTGCTGAACGAGTACGACTCCAAGATCCGCATCATCGCCAAGATCGAGAACCGCGAGGGCGTCAATAACATCGACAGCATCCTGTCCGCTGCCGACGCCGTCATGGTCGCCCGCGGCGACCTGGGCGTCGAGATCGACTTCACCGAGCTGCCCGGCATCCAGAAGAGCGTCATCGACCGCTCCTTCTCCTTCGGCAAGCCCATCGTCACTGCTACCCAGATGCTGGACAGCATGATCGTCAACCCCCGCCCCACCCGCGCCGAGATCTCCGACGTGGCAAACGCCATCTACGACGGCACTTCCGCCATCATGCTCTCCGGCGAGACCGCTGCGGGCGCATACCCTGTTGAGGCCCTCAAGACCATGTCCGCCATCGCAGAGCGCACCGAGAACGAGGTCCACTACCGCGACAACCGCCTGACCGATACCACCGGCCAGATCAGCGTCAGCGACGCTACCGCACACGCTGCCTGCCTGACCGCAAAGGACGTCAACGCTTCTGCCATCGTCACCGTGTCCGAGTCCGGCAACACTGCCCGCCTGCTGAGCAAGTACCGCCCCTCTCAGCCCATCATCGCCTGCGTCATGGACGAGCAGGTCCAGCGCCAGCTGTCCGTCTCCTGGGGCATCACCCCGCTCATGATGGACCTCGCCACCAGCACCGATGAGCTCATCGAGAAGTCCACCGCTCTGGCAAAGGAGCACGGCTATCTGCACGACGGTGAGCTGGCTGTCGTGACCGCCGGCGTCCCCGTGGGCGTCTCCGGCACCACCAACATGATCAAGATCCACATGATCGGCAACTGCCTGGCTACCGGCGTCGGCGTCGGCCCCGAGGGCGCTGCTCTGGCCAACGCCACCGGCAAGGCCTGCGTCTGCCGCACCATCGAGGAGATCCGCGCAAAGTTCAAGCCCGGCATGGTCCTGGTCGTCCCCTCCACCTCCAACGAGATGCTGAGCTACGTCCGTGACGCTGCCGCTCTGGTGGTCGAGGAAGCCGGCCTGAACAGCCACGCCGCCATCGCCGGCAAGGCCCTGCTCAAGCCCACCATCGTGGGCGCCGTCGGCGCTACCGCCCACATCCGCGACGGTCTGATGGTCGCTGTGGACTGCGCACACGGCAGCGTCCAGCGCCTGCAGGCCTGATCCCGGGAGGCACAGCATGGAGCGCATTGCAAGCTTCTGTGTAGACCACACCAGGCTCGACCGCGGCATCTACCTGAGCCGTCAGGACGGCGATGTTCTGACCTGGGACATCCGGATGAAGAAGCCGAACCACGGCGATTATCTCTCCACCGGCGCAGCCCACACGCTGGAGCACCTCTTCGCCACCTACGCCCGCAACAGCCAGTATAAGGACGGCGTCATCTACGTCGGCCCCATGGGCTGCCGCACCGGCTTTTATCTGCTGACCCGGGGCCTGACCCCCGCCGAGGCGCTGAGCCTGACGGTGGAGTCCTTCCGCTTCATGGCTGCGTTCGAGGGCGATGTCCCCGGCGCAAGCGAGGTGGAGTGCGGCAACTACCGCGACATGGACCTGCCCGCCGCAAAGGCCGAGGCTGCCGCCATGCTGCCCCTGCTCGAGGCACTGACCGCCGACGAGCTGCACTACTAAGCTACAATACACAAAGAGGCTGTTGCACTGCAACAGCCTCTTTTCATTTATACTTCCCCGATGACCGGGAGCAGGTCTTCGAGCTTATTGAAATAATTGACGATGGTGACCACATTGTTGACGATGGAGCTGCCTGCCGAGAAGATGCGCGCCACATAGTTCAGCACCCGGCCAATGTCCTGAAACATCTGCCATGCCGTGGTCTCGCCGCCGCAAAGCAGCACCATTTCGTCGTCCCCGATGGATGTATACTGGGCGGGCATCTGCATCTGATGATTCCTCATAGTATCCTTTCCTTTCCGCTGGTGAGAAGTTTTTTTGTTCCTCGTTCAGAGTCAGCGCCCTCGGGGCCTGTCCTCCATTCCATCCTACCAGATACGAAAGGCAAAGGATGTCAGAGTGTGGGAAGACAGCAAAAAACACAAGGGCCCGGGGTGTTTCCACTCCGGGCCCTTGTGCCATTTTTATTTCGAGGAATAGATAATATCGTTTTATCGCTGGGCTTGTGTCAGCTCAGGTGCGATTAGCCCTGAGCAGCAACAGCCTTGCAGGTGACCACGACCATGACGTAATCGGTGTCGCCAACCTTGAAGTCCTTCATGCTCAGCTCGAACTTATTGCCAGCCTTGAGCTCATTGCCGCTCATGGTGCCGACCTTGACATCGGTGCTGTTGATAGCCTTAGTGGTGTTGATTTTACCGTCCGTGCCAATCAGCGCCTTAGCGATGTTCTGAGCCTTAACAGTCTTATTCACATCCTTGGTCGCAAAGTAGGCAATCCAGATATAGGAGTCACCGAGTTTGTTATTCTTGGTCAGCTCAGTCTTGACGTCAGTCTGCAGAGTGGTCTCAGCCTTCAGATTGCCGTTATTGTCCTTAGCAACCTTGGCTGCATTGTTTGCCAGATCGTCATCGACAGCCTTAACGGTAGCCTTGTCGTTAGCGGCCTTCAGCATACCCTCCAGCTCGTCAGCGACCCGACGAGAAGAGATGCTTGCGCAGCCGGTCAGCATGGACACAGCCATAACACCAGCGAGGACGACGGCCAGAAGTTTCTTTGCCATTTTCATGATTTTTGCCTCCATAAATAAAGATAAATTATACAGGCAGGCTAGCATTTTTCGACTGTCGGCCTGTGGGCCAATTATACCCCCCCCCCTGTCAGTCTGTCAATAGGTTTTTCTCACTTTCGTCACATTTACAAAATACAGTCCCACCAACCGTGCATTTTCCACAAAATAACAGGATTCGAGGGGCTGAAAGCAAAAAATGCAGTCCCGGGGCCGCTTTTGGGGCGGCAGCCCGGGGCTGGAGGTGCAGTATTTTTTCAGGCTCCCGCCGGGGGGCAGGGTGCTTTACTGGTACAGGGGGAAAGCTACCGATACGGTTTGATTCGTTTCTTTTCGGTTGGATGAAGATATTTCACCCATCCTGCCAAAGCCTTGCTTTTTCTGCGCTCAGCGCTTATTATTATAACAAAAATCCGTCCCGGTTTTTGTGCAGATTTGCCCACCGGGTGCAGAAAGGATTCCATTGCCATGACCATCACGGAGCAAAAAGCCGCACAGCGCAAAGCGGGCATTGCGGCCCGCCGGGCGTTGTCGGACACCCAGCGCACCCGTTCCAACGCCGCTCTCTGCGCCCGCATCATGGCTCTGGACTGCTTCAAAAGGGCAGAAAGCATCCTGCTTTATGCGGCCTTCGGCGGCGAGGCCGATCTCTCGGCGCTGGCTGTGGAAGCGGCCCGGCAGGGCAAAACGCCGGCCTACCCCGTCTGCGGCGAGGGCTTTTCGCTGACAGCCGCCGTGCCGGGGCCGGACGGCTGGGAAGTGGGTACTTACGGCATCCGCACGCCCATTTTAAGCCGGTCGGAGATTTTACGGCCAGACCAGCTCGACCTCGTGCTGGTCCCCTGCACGGCTTTTGACACCGCCTGCCGCCGGGTGGGGATGGGGAAAGGCTACTACGACCGCTACCTCCCCCGCTGCACCCGGGCTGTGAAACTGGGCGCGGCCTTTGAGGCCCAGCGGGTGGATAAAGCGGCAGTGGACGCCCATGACGAAACACTGGACGGATTCGTGACAGAGGGAGGACTTTACTTTGGATTTGACACAACTGAGCTGTGAGGACTTTCTGAGCCGACTTGCCAGCAAAGCCCCCGCCCCGGGCGGCGGCGGCGCGGCGGCCCTCGTGGGCGCGGCAGGCGTCGCGCTGGGCAATATGGTGGGAAATCTCACCACCGGCAAAAAGAAATATGCCGCCGTGGAAGAAGAGATTTTGGCGCTGAATGCCCGTGCGGAAGCCCTGCGCAAACGGCTGGAAGCCCTCGTGCAGGCGGACGCCGACGCATTCACGCCTCTGGCGGCGGCCTACGGCCTGCCCAGAGAGACGCCCGAACAGCAGGCCCGCAAGGCCGCTGTGCTGGCCGAGGCGCTGGACGGGGCCTGCGCCGTGCCGCTGGACCTCATGGACGCCTGCTGTGAGGGCATCCGCCTTGCGGCCGATTACGCCGAAAAGGGCAGTGTGCTGGCTCTCTCAGACGCAGGCTGTGCGGCGCTGTTCTGCAAGGCCGCACTTCAGGCGTCGGCGCTGAATGTCGCCATCAACACAAAGCTCATGACCGACCGCGCCCATGCCGCCGCGCTGGACGAAAAAGCGGCCCGGATGCTGGCAGAATATCTGCCGCTGGCCGACGAAGTCTACCAGTCCGTGGCAAGCCGCCTGCGGGCCTGATACAGAGAAAGGGAACGTATATGTCTACCATTTTGAAGGGTGCGCCCGTCGTGGCCGCCATGAACGAAGCAAATGCCGCCCGCTGCGCCGCACTGCGGGAAAAGGGCGTTGTCCCCACGCTGGCCGTCGTCCGGGTGGGTGCGCGCGAAGATGACCTTTCCTACGAGAAAGGCGTCATGGCCCGCTGTGCGAAGGTGGGCGTCGAGGTGAAGCAGTTCCTTCTGCCCGCCGACGCTTCGCAGGAAGAGCTGCTGCGCGTCATTGCCGGCATCAACGCAGACGCCGCCATCCACGGCTGTCTGCTCTTCCGCCCCCTGCCCAAACAGTTTGATGACAGGACCATCCGCGCCGCACTCTCGCCCGAAAAGGACATTGACGGCATCACCGACGGCTCGCTGGCCGGTGTCTTCACCAACACTGCCGTCGGCTACCCGCCCTGCACGGCGCAGGCCTGTCTTGAGATCCTGAAATTCTACAACATTCCCCTCTCCGGCAGGCGGGCCGTCGTCGTGGGCCGCAGCCTCGTGGTGGGCAAGCCCGCAGCCATGATGCTGGACCGGGAAAACGCCACCGTCACCCTCTGCAACTCCCGCACCCAGAGCCTGCCCGATGTCTGCCGCGAGGCCGATGTTGTGATGGTGGCCATGGGCAGGATGGGCTTTATCGGCGCAGAGCATCTGCGGGCCGGTCAGGTCGTCGTGGATGTGGGCATCCATGTCAACGAGGAAGGCAGACTCTGCGGTGACGTCCGCTTTGGCGAGGCAGAGCCTGTGGTGGAGGCCATCACCCCCGTCCCCGGCGGCGTCGGCACCGTGACGACTTCCGTGCTCGTGAGCCATGTGGTGGAGGCGGCAGAGAAAGCTGCATCAGAATAACCTCTCCGTCACGCCTGCGGCGTGCCACTGCCCGGGTTGCGGCTCCCAGCGTCTGCTTCGGCCCTTGGTGCGGGCCTCGCATCCTGCTGGCCGCGGCCCCAACAGCGACTCCCTGTTTCCGCCGCTGGCGGCGGTCGTCGCCGTTGCCCCCAAAGGGAGAGGCTTTGGCAGTCCCCTCGAAGTAAACGGTTTCGCCAGAGGCTCCCCTCGGTAGGGGAGCTGGCGAGCGAAGCGAGACTGAGAGG
>OAWC01000230.1_pt1 | contig 47795 bp, 40 predicted proteins | sample 1495331 | NCBI WGS metagenome assembly OAWC01 (sample SAMEA2580115, study PRJEB22360) | human gut metagenome | biome: human gut; feature: human-associated habitat; material: faeces | place: Denmark | collected 2008/2010
CCGGCTACTAGGTGGCGCCCGCGCCTGCCAGCAGCACCACCGCCAGCCCTAAACTGCAAAGGAACTGCGCTTTATGGAAACCACACATAGGGACTGCTCCTTTCTGGGCAGAGGTCACCGACGGAATTCTTCCGGCCGGAAGGCCCGGGTACGGGCGGCTTTGCCGTCGGCGATAAGCACCGAGAAGTACACATAGGGGGCCTTGTCCGGGATGTCAAACTCTGCATGGGTCACCGGCGAGCCGTCGGGGTTGCAGATGTTCCGGGCCACCTTGGGGCTGCCATGGGCAATGATCCGCTGGGCCGGGGTGCAGTCCAGGGTCACATGGTTCCGGTCAAAGGTCAGGTTGGTGATGGTGGGGCCGGTGGTGGCGTAGAAATCCCCCTTTTCCAAGGCCTCGATCACCGACTGGTACTCCAGGTCCTTGGCCAGCACCTGGGTCCAGGCCCCAAAGGAATCACAAAGCAAGGTGCCAAAGGGCTCCTTGTTGTGGTTGTCGTCGGCTCCGTGGACAAACAGGAACTTGCCCCGGCGCAGCAGCTTATCAAAAAGGGCCAGGTTGCTCTCGCCGCCGCTGGTAAGCTGAGAGCCGGTGTTGAACATCTCCAGGCTGAAACAGCCCTGGTAGCTCAGCACGTCCTCCTCTGCCTCCATGGACCAGCAGGGGTGGTTGTAGGCCACCAGATAGCCCCCATGCCGGGCTTCGTCCATAAACTCCTGGACATAGGCCCGGTAATACCGCCGGGGCCCCAGGTTGCCCAGGTGCTTTCGCTGCTGTGCCACCTTCAGGGGCATATACTTGCAAAAGTTGGGGTCAAAGCCCACGATGGCGGTGTTGTGAGGGTCCTTCGCCAGCAGGTTCAGGTGGATCTCCGGCCGGAAGGGATCAAAGGCAGCAGTGTGGGAGGGCCGGATGTAGGCCTCGTAGCCTGTCAGCAGGAGAAGATCCGGGGTGGAAAGGGCAGTGTGGTCGTAGGGGGCCTCGTGGTCGGTAATGGCCAGGATGGAGTAGCCTGCCTCCCGGTACGCCTCCACCAACTGTTCCGGGGTAAGTCTGCCGTCCGAAAGGGTGGAGTGGGAATGCAGATTGGCACGGTACTGCTTTGCTTGGGGGGTAATGTACGCAAACATGGTATACTCCTTTCCCGTGAGCAAGAAGGGCAGCCGCCGTGGGCTGCCCTTCTTGCAACTTTTGCCTGATATCTTACTTCATGGCGGCCTTGGAATAGCCGGTCATCATGTACTTCTGGAAGATGAGGAACAGGATGACCACCGGGATGATGGCCAGCACAGCGCCTGCCATGATCTCGTGATAGTTGGAAACAGCCTGACCGGCAAAAGTGTTCTTCAGCTGTGCCAGACCAACGGTCAGCACGCGGCGTACCTCGTTTTTGGCAATGATCTTGGGCCAGAAGTAGGCGTTCCAGCCGTTGGTAAAGGTCACCAGAGTAACGGTAAAGATGGTCGCCTTGCTCATGGGCATCAGCACGTACCAGATGGTGCCCAGACGGCTCAGACCGTCGATGCGACCTGCATCGATGTAGCTCTGGTCGATGGACAGGAAGGTGTTCCGCAGCATGAAGATGTAGTAGGCGGACACGGCTTCCGGCAGGATCAGACCCAGGAAGGTATCGCAGAGGTTCCAGTTGGCGCACATGATATAGATGGGGATAAAGGTGACCTGATGAGGGATCATCAGAGCGCCCAGCACCACGTAGAACAGGGCAGCGCGACCCTTGAACCGCCCCACGGCAAAACCATAGGCGGCAAGGATGCCGGTGCTCACCTGGAAGAACAGGATGCCTGCGGTCATGACGATGGTGTTCCAGTAGTACTTCATGAAGTTTGCCTTCTGGAGGACGTTGAAGTAGTTCTCCGGATGGAACTCATGGGGGAACAGGGTGGGGATCACCAGCTGCACTTCCTCTGCAGACTTAAAGGAGGTGGCGATCATCCAGTACAGGGGGAACAGCATGACGATGGTCACAATGACCGCCACCACCGTCTGGACGTGGTAGCTCACCGGGCGTTTTTTGTGCTTGTGGAGCTCGTTGACCTCCTTGATCAGAGCCGCATTATCCACGGGCGTATAGGTATCAGCCATTTTGCGTTTCTCCTTTCAAGTGATCAGGAATCGTAAGTCACGGAACGGTCCGAGAGCTTCATGGTCAGGATCGTGATGGTCAGCAGGATGAGGAAGAACATCACAGCTGCGGTAGAAGCACGGTCCATGCGGAAGTCCACCATTGCGTAACGGTAGATCAGGTAGACGAACACTTCCGTCGAACGGGCAGGGCCGCCGGAGGTCAGGATATCCACCGACTGGAACACCTTCATAGAGGACAGGAAGGTGGTCACCAGCAGGAACAGGGTGGTGGGAGACAGCAGCGGCAGGGTGATGCGGAAGAGCTTCTGGAAGCCGTTGGCACCATCCAGAGAGGCTGCCTCGTAGTATTCCTGAGAAATACCGATCATGGCGGACAGGTAGATCATCATGCCGTAGCCGATGACACGCCAGCCCGTAAGCATCAACACCGAGGGCAGCGCGGTGGACTGCTGGTTCAGCCAGTCCACCGCCGGCAGACCGATGCACTGCAGCAGGTAGTTCAGAACACCGGCGTCGGTGTTCAGGATCCACAGGAAGACCACAGCCGCCGAGGACATTGCCACGTATTTGGGAACAAAGACGAAGGCGCGCATAAGACCAAAGGAGCGGGTCATGCGGTTGAACAGCAGTGCCAGCAGCATACCGCCCACCATGGTCACCAGGATCTCACCCATAGAGTACAGGAAGGTGACCTTGAGGGAGTTCCACAGGTACTTTGCGCCGCTGCCTGCAAACAGCCAGTTCCAGTTTTTAAGTCCCACATACTTCCATGTGTCGTTCAGCAGGTTCCAGTCGGTAAAACTGATCTGCACCAGCTTGACGATGGGATAGTAGGTAAAGACCGCCAGCAGCACCAGCGCAGGTACTACAAAGAGAAAATCAACGATCTTGGAAAGCGTGCGCTGGGAAAAGAACGGCTTCTTGTCCGCCTTGACCACAGGCGTAGAGCTAGCAGCAGCTTGTTTCATGATTCCACGTCCTTTCAAAGATTGGGTATCGTGTTAAAAGACCACCTCTGAAATCAGGCGTGATCCTCCAGAATCTCATTGATCTCGGTGACCATGTCGTTGGAGTCGGAGGTGATGTCGCCGCCCTGGTTCATTATGATCTCCATGTAGTTCTTCCAGGTGGTGGCAAGCTCGCTCCATGCAGCATTCTGGATACGGGGGTTGATGAGGTTCAGGTTGTCAAAGATGCACTGGAAGGCAGGCTTCTTCTCCAGGAACTTCTTGCCCTCCTCGGTGTTCAGCACCGAGTTACGGGTGGGCAGGTAGCCGGTGCCCTCTGCCCATTCCATGTTGACTTCCTTGCCGCAGAGGAACTGCAGGAACTGCCATGCAGCGTTCTTGGTAGCCTGATCGTTCTTGGAGGGGATGCCCAGCACGCAGCCGCCCACCTCGGAGTTCTTGTCGCCGGTGGTGGCAGCGGGGTACCATGCCATGCCCACCTCGAAGTCCGGGCACTTGCTGACGTAGTTGTTGTACAGAGAAGAGGTGTGCATCACCGAGAAAGTCTTTTGGTCGTAGAAGTTCTGGCGCATGGTGGCAGAAGCATCGGTGCCGGCTGCAAAGTAAGCATCCCCTGCGTCACACCAGCCCTTGATCATCTTGGTCACGCCCAGTGCTGCGTCACCGTTCAGGTCGCAGTCATTGTCGCCGGTGATGATCTGGACACCCTCGTTGAGGTACAGGGTCTCAAAGTACCACTGATCCCAGCCCGGGACCACGGTGCCGTAGATGCCCTTCTTGCTGTGGATCTCGGCAAGGAAGGGGGTAAAGTCCTGGATCTTTTCCGGGATGGTCCAGCCGTTTTCGTCTGCCATGGTCTTGTTGTAGTAGATGACCTGGGTAGAGTGCAGGAAGGGCAGTGCCACCTGCTTGCCCTCGTGCTGGCTGCTGAGCAGCAGACCTGCAGAGAAGTCATCTACATCGTAGCCGGTGCCGGCAATGTAGGGATCTAGATTCTCGTACAGACCGCTGTCTCCATAGGAGGCAACGTAGTCGGTGTTTGCCACTGCCACGGCAGGCAGACCGGTGCCGGCGGCATGGGCGGCCACCAGTGCCTCGTTGATATCCTTGTAGGAGCCGATGTACTGTGCCTCCACGGTGATGAGGTTCTGGGTGGCGTTGAACTTCTTGACCACGTCTGCCACCAGCTCATCGTACTGGGACTCCAAAGCGTGCCACCAGGTAATGGTGATGGGCTCGGTGACCTCGTACTTGCTGGGGTCCACTGTCTCCGGAGCTGCCGATGCTGCACTGGATGCAGTGGTGTTTGCCTTGCCGGTGGATCCACCGGAACAGGCGGTCATGACGGTTGCGGCTGCGATAGCACCGGTGGCGATCAGAAAGCTGCGGCGAGAGATCTTTTTCATGGTTGTTGTCCTTCTTTCCTTGGTAATTTTTCAAAGCGCCCGGACAGATCGACCGGAGCGCAGGATTCCGAAACACAAGGGGTTTTCCACTTCTCCTGCATTCCTGTGCAAAAAGAAAAGCGAACACGCCAAATTCCCCGAAAAATCTTCAGGTCTCGTTCTGGCTGTCCGCTTGGCGCGCTCGATCTCTGCAAGCAAGATGCAATGGAAAGTGCTGCAATTTTCCGCTTTGATGATAACACACCGCAGGACGTTTTGCAAGAATGAAAATCGACTTTTATAACATTTTTTTGTGCTTGTTTTATAAAAATCGTCTATATTACCGAAACAAAGCACAAATTATGGGCAAATCTCACAATGTGCCAAGGAGCTGCCCCATCTCTCCCAGAGAGGCAAAAATACCGTGGGGCTGCACATCGGAGTCTGCCACATCGTCTATGTGGGTCTCGCCGGTAAGCAACAGGATCCCTTTTGCCCCGTTTTTGACCCCGGTGGCGACATCGGTGTACAGCCGGTCTCCCACAAATGCAACCTCATGGGCGGAATAGCCGGTCTTATCCAGCACCATCTCCACCGTCTCGGCAAAGGGTTTGCCCAGATACTTGGGCTGCTTGCCGGTAGAAAGGCTGATGGCTGCACAAAAGCTGCCGCAATCCGGGATAAAGCCGGTCTCGGTGGGGCAGTTGATGTCCAGATGGGTAGCAAGGAAAAGCGCCCCCTGCCGGATGAAGGTACAGGCGTTGGAGAGTTTCTGGTAGGTCAGGGTAGTGTCAAAGCCGATGACCACGATATCCGGGTCCTTTTCCACCAGAGGGATGCCTGCCTGAGCAAAACTTTCCACCAGAGGCGGCGTGCCCACCAGATAGACCGTTTTGTCCGGGTAGTGAGTCTGCAGGTAGCGGATGGTCACATCGCCGCTGGTCATGATCTGGTCCCGGGTGATGGGGCAGCCCATCCCCGCCAGCTTTGCCATATAGTCCCGGGGAGACCGGGAGGAGTTGTTGGTAAAGAACAGGTAGTCCTTCCCCGCCGCTTTTACAGCTTTGAGGAAGTCTGCCGCACCGGGCAGGATCCGGTCCCCTAGATAGAAGGTACCGTCCATATCCAGCACAAACAGCCGGGTGTCCCGGAGCAGTTCCATTTTGTCGGTCATAGCGTTCACACTTTCTTTTCAGCGGATTTCTTCGATGTGGTAGATGTAGTCCAGAGACTGCAGCGCCTCGATGATTTGATGATGGGTCTTGTACTTTTTTAATTCCGAACTGCAGATGGTAAAGGTAATGGTGTACACGCTGAGTCCGGAGCCGGAGTAGGCGGGGTTGGACTCGATATCATCGATCCGCAGTCCCAGACGGCGGCTCACCGTGACGAAATCCCGCAGGTAGAAGCTGCTCTTCAGCTCCAGATGGATCTCGAAGTGGTTGGAGCGGTTCAGCAGGTAGATCTCAAAGGAGGGGAAGCACATCAGGATGCACAGCAGGAACACGAACACGATGAGGGTCACCGTGTACAAACCTGCACCCACAGCAAAGCCCAGCAGCACACACGCCCACAGACCCACCGAGGTAGTAAGTCCCTTGATCTGTCCCCGGGAGCTGAACAGGATGGAGTTGCCAGACAGCATGGCGGTGGCAACGATGGTGGCAGCCGACAGCAGCGGCAGCCCCGTGGGATGCCCCGCCATCAGAAACTGATCCAGCAGCATGGCGGTGGTGGCAGAAAAGGCGATGAGCACGAAGGTGCGCAGACCTGCCGAATGCCGTTTACTGGAGCGCTCGCAGCCAATGATGGATGCAAGAAGCACGACCATGAACACCCGCAGCAGCACCGAATAGGGATTGAGGGTCACCGCCCACTCTCCCAGCAGGGCGGCAAGGGGGTCGGTCAGTGGAAAATTTCCTGCAATGTTCATGCTCTGCTCCTTCTTCGAAAGGAAGCTGCCAGAGGACCTGCGGTCCTCATGTAATGCTCCTCGGCAGCCTCGGAAAATGCCAGTTCTTCTTCATAGAAGGGATCGTTGTGCTTGGGCAGCTCCTGCTGGATCTTCTGGATCCGCTCAATAAGCAGCTCCACCTCGGTCTTTTGCGGTGCATCCTCCTCCGCCGGCAGTTCCACGATGTCCTCCAGTTTATTGGAGTAGGACTTGGAAAGGTAGAGGGAAAGCTTTGCGCAAGCGGGACCGATAAGCTCATACAGCACACTGGAAGCAAGGATGATGGTCTCCAGCACATCGCCGGTCTCGCCGCCCAGAGTCCGGGCGCCCATGGCCGCCAGACCGATGGCGACACCTGCCTGCGGCACCAGGGCAAGACCCAGATAGTTGCGGACCAGCTTATCCTTGCCCACCATGGCACAGCCCAGAAAGGCACCGGCATACTTGCCCAGAATGCGCACCACAAAGTAGATGACGCCGATGTGCAGCAGGGATACCGAACCGATGCTCTTGGAGCTGTTTACCAGTGCTCCCAGATCAAAGTTGATGCCGGAACGCACAAAGAACAGCAGCAGGATGGGCGGGCTGAAGTAGTTCAGCTGCTTGAACAGCCACTCGTCATCGGTAAGGTTGATATAGAGCATGCTCATGGACATACAGCCCAGCAGAGGGGAAACGTCCAGAATGGCGCAGATGCCGCAGAAGGCAAATAGCACCGCCACCGACACGATGAGGCGGTTGTCGGTGGAACGCTCATGCAGCAGCAGCTTCAGGAACAGTCCAAAAAGTCCGCCCAGCACAAAGACGATGATATTCAGCAAAATGGGCTTGACGATGCTGCCGGCGTGGAACTCCCCGGTCATGGAGGCAAGCGCCACCGAAATGGCGATGCTGTACGCCAGCAGACCCACCATGTCATCCAGTGCCACCACCTGCAGCAGGGTCTCCACAAATTCGCCCTTGGCATGGGTCTGCCGGATGGTCATGACGGTGGAGGCAGGTGCCGTGGCGGAGGCAAGGGCGGCAAGGACGATGGAGAAATTCAGCTCCAGCCCCAGCACAAAATAGACCACGATGAACACCAGCACCGAGGCAAGGCACGCCTCCATGACGGTGATGATCATTACCTTTGCGCCGCTCTTTTTCAGGGTGGAGAACTTGAAGAATTCGCCGGTGCTGAAGGCGATGAACGCAAGGGCAATGTCCGCCACAAAGCTCATGCCGCTGACCACCCTGCCGGGGATCAGGTTCAGGCAGTAGGGTCCCATAAGGATGCCTGCCACGATGTAGGCGGTCACGTTGGGCAGCCTCAGCCGTTTGGTGACACGGGTCATGGCAAAGCCGGAAAACAGCATCAGTGCTACCGAGACAATGACCACCGACACCTCAGAGGTAATGTGCAGGGTCTCGTAAATGGGGGTCAGCATGACAGGCAAAACTCCTTCCTATCCCAGATGGGGCAGGCGGGAAGCCCGTAGGACCTTCCGCTGCGCTCCCCGGACGTTCCGGTCCGCAAAACGTATGGCAAATGAAAAAACAGGGCACGCAGTCCCTTGAAAAAAGATAGCTCTTCTACCCTTTTTCTCTGACTGTCCGCCCTGCTCTTTACTCTAAAAGGCTGTCAACACCTGTATTTCTTTTCTCAACGGGGCAGCAAAGTTCATCAATGCTGCCGGTTTGATGCACAAAGCATAGCATAGCCGCCGCCGCTTGTCAAGCAATTATAAACATATAGCAAATTTTTAGTTCAAAACGCCGATTTTGAACCTCAAAAACAGGTCACCTTGCCCAGTTGTATCTGTTTTTACTGAATTCTTTCAAAAAACCATTGATTTTATTTGTCAAAACCATCATAATACTCTAATAAAACAGGACTTTCGTGTGCAGGAAGTGCCCCGGTGGACGGGGAACAAGGAGGAATACCATGAAACAGGAACTGATGGATGCCATCCAGGAAATGCCGGTGATTGCGGCAGTCAAGGACGATACCGGACTTTGTAATGCCCTGACCAACGAAAACATCCGGGTAGTGTTCGTATTATACGGGGATATCTGCAACATTGCCACCATCGTGCGGCGGATCCACGAGGCAGGGCGGTTTGCAGTGGTCCATGTGGACCTGATCGCCGGGCTTGCCGGCAAGGAGGTGGCGGTGGATTTTATCCGCAGCACCACCGAGGCGGACGGCATCATCTCCACCCGCCAGTCCTTTATCCGCCGTGCCAAGGAGCTGGGGCTTGCCGCCATCCTGCGGGTGTTCCTGCTGGATTCCATAGCGCTGGAAAGTCTGGACAAGATCCCCGCAAATCTGCCGGATTGTCTGGACCTTTTGCCTGGGACCATGCCCAAGATCCTGCGCCGGGTCTGCGCCACCGCCAAGGTGCCGGTGCTCACCGGCGGTCTTATTGCGGACAAAGAGGACGTGCTGGCCGCACTGGAAGCCGGGGTCACTGCCATTTCCACCACCAATCAGGCCGTGTGGGATATGTGAGCACAGGTATCCTGCATTCTGCGCAAAAACGGCAGGCGTTTTTTGTAAGGGTTTCACAAAAAGCGCAAAACACCTTGCTTTTTGCGCAGGGACAAGGTATCATAAGAGCAAACAAGTGCTGTTTGTTTCAAGAGATATGAGCGAAACGGACAAGGGCAGTTGCCTTTGATTCGGTTTGCTCTTTTTTTTTTGTACAAACAAGGACGCCCGGGTCCCCATGGGTCAGGGAGGAACTGACAGGAGGAAAAGAACAATGTATGATGTAGCAATCATCGGCTGTGGTGTCATCGGTGCCGCCGCAGCCTACGCACTGTCCCGCTACGACAACAAGGTGGTCATCCTTGAAGCGGAGAACGACGTGGCAGACTGCACCACCAAGGCAAACAGCGCCATTCTCCATGCGGGCTACGACCCCGCCCCCGGCACCCGCATGGCAAAGCTGAACGTGCGAGGTGTGGAGCTGGCAAAGGAGATCTGCGCCAAGCTGGACGTTTCCTACAAGCAGTGCGGCTCTCTGGTGCTGGCACTGGACGAAAAGGAACTGCCCCACCTGCAGCACCTGTTTGAGAACGGCACCGCCAACGGCGTGCCGGGCATGAAGATCCTCTCCAGGGAAGAGACCCTTGCCATGGAGCCGGGTCTTTCCGATAAGGTCTGCGGTGCGCTGTGGGCACCCAGTGCCGCCATCGTGAACCCCTGGGAGTACGCCCTTGCCATGACCGAAGTGGCAGTCCGCAACGGCGTGGAGCTGCGCCGGAACTGCAAGGTCACCGATGCAGAGTTCATCGAAGGCGGCTACCGCCTCACCGTGCCCGGCGGCACCGTGGAGACCCGCTGCGTCATCAACGCTGCCGGCATCTGGGCGGACAAGGTCCACTCCATGGTGGAGCCGGCAAACTTCCGAATCATCCCCACCCGGGGTGAGTACTACCTGCTGGACAAGAGCGAGGGTACCCGGGTGAGCCACGTGATCTTCCAGTGCCCCAACGAGCTGGGCAAGGGCGTGCTGGTGACCCCCACCGTCCACGGCAACCTGCTGGTGGGTCCCAACGCAGAGCAGGTGGAGGGCAACGATGTTTCCTGCACCAGCAGCGGTCTGGAATTTGTCAAGGCTACCGCACAGCGCAGCGTCCCCGGCATCAACTTTGGTGAGTCCATCCGCAGCTTTGCGGGCGTCCGTGCCAATCTGGACATGGACGACTTCATCATCGGGGAGGAGCCGGAGGCACCGGGCTGGATCGACCTTGCCGGCATGAAGAGCCCCGGTCTGTCCGCCGCTCCCGCCGTGGCAGAAGAGGCGATCGCCATCCTGAAGGACCGGGGCGTTCTGGGCGCAGAAAAGCCGGACTACAAGGACGGTCGCCGCCACATCCGGTTCAAGGAGCTTTCCGCTGAGAAAAAGGCAGCGCTGGTCAAGGAGCAGCCTGCCTACGGCAGAGTCATCTGCCGCTGCGAGACCATCACCGAGGGCGAGATCCTTGCAGCTCTCCACAGCGAGGTGCCCGCCAACACCATCGACGGGGTCAAGCGCCGTGCCGGTGCCGGCATGGGTCGCTGCCAGGGCGGCTTCTGCGGTCCCCGTGTGCTGGAGCTCATCAGCCGGGAACTGGGCATGAGCCCGCTGGACATCCTGCAGGACAAGAACGGTTCCAATGTTCTGGTCAGCGAAACGAAGGTAGGAGGAAAGAACAATGGTTGATCTGGTGATTATCGGCGGCGGTCCTGCTGGTCTTGCAGCCGCCTGCAAAGCATGGGAAAGCGGTCTCCGGGACATCCTGATCCTGGAGCGTGACAAGGAACTGGGCGGCATCCTGAACCAGTGCATCCACAACGGCTTTGGTCTCCACCGGTTTGGCGAGCAGCTCACCGGTCCCGAGTACGCCGGACGGTTCATCGATATGCTCAAGGACACCGGCGTAAAGGTGCAGCTGGACACCATGGTGCTGGAAGTGACCCCGGACAAGAAGGTCCACTGCGTGTCCAAGGAATACGGCTACCAGATCATCGAGGCAAAGAGCATCGTTCTGGGCATGGGCTGCCGGGAGCGCACCCGTGGTGCCATCGGCACGCCGGGCACCCGCCCCGCCGGCGTCTACACCGCCGGTGCCGCACAGCGGTATGTGAACATGGAAGGCTACATGGTAGGCAAGCGGGTGCTGATCCTGGGCAGCGGCGACATCGGCTTGATCATGGCACGCCGCATGACTCTGGAAGGTGCAAAGGTGCTGGCATGTGTAGAGGTGATGCCCTACTCCGGCGGCTTGACCCGCAACATCGTCCAGTGCCTCAACGACTTTGATATCCCCCTGTATCTTTCCCACACCATCGTGGATATTCAGGGCAAGGACCGGGTGGAAAAGGCGATCGTGGCACAGATCGGTCCCGACCGCAAGCCCATCCCCGGCACCGAGATGGAGTTTGACGTGGACACCATCCTGCTGAGCGTGGGTCTGATCCCGGAAAACGAGCTGACCAAGCAGGCAGGCATCGAGATGGATCCCCGCACCAAGGGCGCTGTGGTCTACGAGAACATGGAGACCAGCATCCCCGGCGTCTTTGCCTGCGGCAACGTGGTGCAGGTCCACGATCTGGTGGACTTTGTTTCCGGCGAAAGTGAGCTGGCAGGCGTGGCTGCGGCAAACTATGTCCAGAAGGGTCCCGTTGCTCCGGGTCGTGTGCTGAACGTGAAGCCCGGTGCAGACCTGGGCTACACCCTGCCCCAGCGCATCCGTCTGGAAGGGGTGGAAAAGAGCACCAACGTTTCCTTCCGTGTCCGCCGCATCTGCGGCAAGAGCACCATTCTGGTAAAGAGCGGGGATACGGTCATCGCCCGGTTCAAGCGGGACCGCCTTGCTCCCGGCGAGATGGAGCACATCGCCCTGCCCAGAGTTCTGCTGGACCGGGCACCGGTGGACGAAGTGACCATTGAGATCGAGGAGGCATGAGTCATATGAAAGAAGTAATTTGCACCTGCTGCCCTCAGGGCTGCCATCTGCAGGTGGATGAGGCCAACGACTACAAGGTGACCGGCAACGGCTGCCCCAACGGCATCGCCTACGGCAAGGAAGAGCTGACCCACCCCACCCGCATCATCACCAGCACCGTGCGCGCCGAGGGCTGCCTGCACTCCCGCTGCCCGGTCAAAACCTCCAAGCCCGTGCCCAAGGGACAGATGGCTGAGGTTGTCGCCGCGCTGGACAGTGTAGTGCTGCACGCGCCCATCCATGTGGGTGACGTGGTGCTGACCGACGTCTGCGGCACCGGTGCAGACATCGTGACCTGCCGCGATATGGCATAACCTCCCCCTTTTACTCCGACACTATTTACCTCCCTTCCTATACACACACTATAAACAAAGCAGCCGCTGCACCTTACCGTGCGGCGGCTGCTTTGCGTGTGGGGAAGTTCCCCGTGAAAATGGAATAGCGGAGGCCATTCAAAATCGTCCGTTCCGCATTGCCGCCCGCCGGGCGGCATCACTCCAGCCGGAAGGCGTAGCGCAGAAATGCTGCGACCTGCTCTGTATGGGGGGCGCTTTCCGGTACAAAAAGATAGTAGGTATGTTCAACCCGCGGGTCAGTATCTGCGCCGGTGCCTGCCACAAAGCGGCTGCCGGTCATATCTACTGCAATGCAGGAATATGCTCCATCAGCATCCGTGCTCATGTACAGGGCATCTCCCAGTTGCTGCTGCAATTTTTTGGACAATATTTCCCGCAGATCCTTCATAGGCATGTTGTCTTTGTAGTAATCCAGCACCTCGTCGCTGGTAACGACAAAATCCAGTTCATGGGTCAGGGTGTAGGCGATGAGCTTGCCGTTGCTGGCAGAAGTGTAATCGCTGGCATCCCCTCCCAGATCGATGTAGAGAGCGTCATCCAAAACGATCCTTTGGCGGCGGGTCAGATCTTGCGTAGCCGCGTAATCTTTCTGGATCCGATCTGCAGGGAAAAGATCATATTCATCGTTGGTGAAAAATCCCTGCAGCAGGATCTCTTTCTGACTCTGCACCACCACATCTCCGATATAGAATGCGACTGCCAGCAGCAGCACAAGCCCCATGATCCAGAACCGGTAGTAGTGCAGGATATAGCCGATGCGCTGCCGGAAATGCATGGGGCGGAGTTTTGCCGCCTCCGCTACCTTCCAGCGTGCAAAGCGTTCCTGGATATTCATTGTATTCAGCCTCCCGCTTACAGCATGCCGTGCTTCTGCATTTTTTTACGCTGTTTTCGTTCCCGGTCTGCCTGTTCCCATGCAGCCTGTTCTTCCGCCAGCTCACCGGTGTACTTTTTGAAGACGGTGTTGATAAAGTAGGAGGAAACAAAGATCGCAAGCCCGACCCATACAAAGAACACACCGCTCATGTAAAAGCAGCCCACGCCAGCCAGCGCCCAGATGAGCGCCAGTGTCAGGGTAGCAGGCAGATTGCCCACTGCCATGATAAAGCTGTTCCCAAGAATCTTTTTGAGTGAAAAGTCAAACACTGCCAGCAACGGCCATACATAGAAGGTGCAGCCCAGAAACAGTATCGTCAGGCAAAGCACCAGCGCCCCCACAACAATGGCAGGCACCCCGCCCACAAAGAGGAAAAGGTTCCATGCCCCTACAAGGTCTGCTGCAAAAAATGCGATGCCAGCTGCTTCCAGCAGCCACAGCAGGGTCGCTTTTTTAAAATGCTGCCTGAATGCGCTGAAAAATCCGGACAGGATGCCGCCTTCGGTATCCCGCACCTGTCGCATGGTATATGCGTAGAATGCGGTGGTTGCAGCGCCTATGGTCACCAGTGGGAGGCTGGTAATGGTCCAGAGGAAGCTCATACATGTAACATCGGCGACCTTACCGATGGCGCCCCAGAATTTATTTTCCGGGTCAAAGATTTGACTCATGTGCGGTGTATCCTCCTGTATATCGAGACAAGCCCTTACTCAGCCTTGACAGTGCCTTCCAGAATATTGGTGGTGATAAAATCCACGCCCATCTCTACCAGTGCTTCGCCGTCCACAGCCTCGTTGACGGTCCATACATTGTACTCCTGCCCCAGAGCATGGACTTTACGAACGTTTTCGGCAGTAGCAGACTTGTAGTAGATATCCAGACCAAGATCATACTTTTCCAGAACCTCCAGCACGCGGTCGTCCCAGTCTTTGATGAGGTACTGTGCGGGCTGCTGCGGATAGCGGCGGCGGAGATGGATCAGGTTTTTCAGCGCAAAGGAAATAAAGGTGACATGCTCCAGATACCCTGCTTTTTCAATCATGGAAGCGATCTTGTAAACATCCCCCGCCTTGAACTGGTTCTTCAGCTCCAGTACGCAGTGCTTGCCGTATTTTTTGCAGATTTCGATATATTCCATCAGGGTGGGGATGGTCAGGTCGATACGACCGCGCTTGCCATCAATATCGGTGAGCTGCAGCTTCCGCAGGGTGTCAAACGTAGTTTCCTCAATCACCATGTGGTCGATGCCTACCCGGGCGGTATTGTCATCGTGGAAGATGACGAACTGCCCATCCGCTGTACGATGCACATCGGTCTCCACACCAAAGTAGGTTGCACGGTTGCAGGCAGCCACAAAAGCCGAGCAGGTATTTTCTTTTTCCAGCCCGCTCAGACCCCGGTGCGCCACCATCCGGACGTTCTTGTTGTCGATCTTAATGGTATCCATAGCCATAGGTTCCGCTTCCTTTCTAATTCAGCTGTAAGCTGTTTTGGCTGCACAACAAAAAAGAGCGCATCAAACAAAGCCGTTTTGCTTTGTCCGTCGCTCTCCTGCTCTGCACAAACAAATTCTATCTCTTATTTTACACTCCTCCGGAGAGAAATACAAGCACTGAACAAATATTTGGAAACTGTGCACAAAGCCTCCTCTGCGTGCTTGAACACTCTGCCGAATCGCGGAGCGTAGACGGTTGTGCGGGGGCTTTTTTCGGGGTGGAAGGGCATCATAGAGCCAACAAGTGTTGTTTGTTTCAAAGAGTTATGAGCGAAACGGACAAAGGCAAAGTGGGGACAGTCATATGCTGTGCAAAAAATTCTAAATTTTTAATATTTCATAAAAATCCACACCTCACCCAAATGATAAAATCGGGGTGAGGTGTGGATTCTGTTTTCCGGCAGTAAGAGGTATAAATTTTTGAAACTTCTAAGAGTAACATCTTCCAAGGGGAAGAAGAGCAATTATGTAGACATCTCTATCAGAAGTGGATTTTATTAAATCATCTGAAAATGCCGCAGCGCTTCCACAATCGCATCCTCTTTTTCCTTCGGACACTTAGGCTGCTTCGCATTTTCATTTTTCGCTTTATGGTAATTCTCACGCTCGATGATGCCGGACTTCTGCTTCACCTGTGCGATATAGAGGTTGGAGACCTTGAGCTGATGATGCTCCCACACATAATCCCGAATCTGATCGTAAGTCGCCTTGCTCTCCGCAGCAGTCACATCCAGTTCATCCATGCTGACGTCCACTTCGATGTGCCGCTCGACATGGAGTTTGGTCAAAAGGAGAACCGCTTCGACATGGTTTGAGGGTTGCGTTTGTTACATCATTTTGGTATAACAACTCACAACCTCGCAATGCCGTGTTCGGGGAAAAAGGTCCACCGGTTGCACCTTCTCCGCATGATACCCATGCTCTTCGAGCCATGCGGCATCTCTTGCGGCAGTGGAGGGGTTGCAGCTGACATAGACCACCCGGCGGGGGGACATCTGGACGACGGCGGAAAGGGTCGTTTCGTCGCAGCCCTTGCGGGGCGGGTCGAGCATGATGACATTAGGACGCAGGCCCTCAGCGGCGAGGCGGGCGGCGGCCTGACCGGCGTCGGCGCAGAAGAAGCGGCTCTTGGCGGCGACGGCGTCGCCCATCTGGACGGCGTTGGCCTTGGCGCTGTCAATGGCCTCAGGCACGATCTCCACGCCGATGAGCTCCCGGCAGCGGCCGGCCATGGAGAGACCGATGGTACCCATGCCGCAGTAGAGGTCGAGCAGAACGTCCGAGGGCTCCAGCTGGGCGTACTCGGCAGCGATGCCGTAGAGCCGCTCAGCGGCCAGTGTGTTGACCTGGTAGAAGGAGAGGGGGCCGAGCCGGACCGGCACACCGCAGAGAGTATCCTCGATGTAGCCCGGGCCGTAGAGGGAGATGGTCTCCTCGCCGAGGATGACGTTGGTCTTCTTGGCGTTGACGTTGATGAGGACGGACGCAATATCGCTGAACTGCTCCCGCAGCGCGGTCACGAGCTCCTCGCTGTGGGGGAACTTCGGGCGGGTGCAGACGAGGCAGACCATGATCTGGCCGCTGTGTGTACCCCGGCGCAGGAAGATATGCCGAACAAGGCCCTTGCCGCTCTCCTCGTCGTAGGGCTGGATGCCGTGGGCGGCGAAGAAGCTGCAGAGCGCGTTGCCGATGTCGTTCAGGACGCCGGGCTGTAATCTGCAATCGGGGCAGGGGACGATGCGGTGGGTGCGGCCGGCGTAAAAGCCGATGCAGGGCGCACCGTTTTTGTCGCGGCCCACCGGGAACTGTACCTTGTTGCGGTAGCGGTCCACCTCAGGGGAGGGAAGGGCATCCAGCACCGGCACATCCAGTCCGCCGATGCGGCGGAAGGCGTCGGCGACGCTCTCCTGCTTGGCCCGCAGCTCGGCGGCGTAGTCCATGTGCCGCAGGCTGCACCCGCCGCAGGGGCCGGCGACAGCGCAGTCCACCGGGATGCGGTCAGGCGAAGGGGTGAGCAGCTTGTCCAGAATGCCGAAGGCATACCGGCCGCAGTCCTTGACGATACGCACCTGAGCCTCATCGCCGGGGGCAGTACCCGGGACGAAGACGGCCTCGCCCTCCGGCGAGTGGGCAACGCCGCTGCCGTCGCTGGAAAGACGCTCGATGCGGAGGGTGAGAAGCTGGTTTTTCTGTAAGGGCATGGAATGATCTCTCCTTATGTCTCGTCAGGGGCGGGCTGGACGTCTGCGTCAGCCTGCGAGGTCATATACTTGCTGGGCGGCACACCTTTGGCGCGCTTGAACACCCGCGAAAAATAGAACTGGTCGAGGAAGCCCACCGATGCCGCCACCTCGGCGATAGACAGTGTGCCGCTGCGCAGCAGCTTGCAGGCCTCGTTGACCCGGTATTCGGTCAGATAGTCGATGGGGCTCTTGCCCACATTGAGCATGAACACCCGGTACAGATGGCTCCGGGAGACGCCGACGCTCTTGGCGACATCGTCGATGGAGATGTCGTGGGAGTAGTTGAACTGGATGTACTTGATGGCGTTCAGGACATACTGGCTGGAAGAAGAGGTGCTGTGGGGGCGGCTCTCACTGGTCTCCCGCATCAGGGCGGCGATGAAGAGGTAGAGATAGCCCACCATCGCGGCCTCGTCCTGGGGCTGCAGGCCGCGGGAAGAGTAGATGCTGCTCAGGGCCGCCCGCATCCCCTCCAGGTCCTGGGTGTGGTGGACGGGAGCAGCGTCGGTGAAAGGCAGCTGCGCCGCAAGCTTGTTGGCGCAGGCACCGTTGAAGCCGACCCAGCTGTACTCCCACGGCTGGGCTTCGTCGGCAGTATAGCGGATGAGCTGGTTGGGGCGGGCAAAGAACAGATCGCCCGGCACGACCTCGTAGGTGCGCCCGCCGACCTCGAACACGCCCTTGCCCGAGACGACCAGATGGATGAGGTAGTGGTCCCGGATGCCGGGACCCCAGGTCTGCCCCGGAGCACAGCGCTCCAGACCGCAGTTGAAGATGGACAGCTCAATGTTGTGGGTATAGTTCTGCTTGAACGACTGCTTGTAGACGTCTGCCATTGCGGTTCCCTCCTGCCTGTTGGCTCTATAGCCTGAGTATACCACATCTGCCCCCGCAAATTCAACAAAAGTACATCTTATTCTTTGGGCTGGACACCGAAAATCACTTTTTTTGCGGGTTGAAATTGCAAAATGGCGGCGGATGCATTACAATAGCGGTAACAAACCGAACATTGCAGAGAGTGCAGGGAGGGGTTCTGGATGGCAACCAGCAGGCAGCTCAGAGAACAGATCGCAGCAGGGAGGTGGGACGCCGCGCTGGCCGCGCTCTACGGCGGCAGCGAGGAGGTCTTGGCCCGCCAGCGCAGCCGTTATGGTGCGGCCCTCGAGCAGTTTGAGCTTTACTATGGGCCGGGGCGGCAGGTGCGGGTCTATTCGGCCCCGGGCCGCACAGAGCTTGGCGGCAATCACACCGACCACCAGCACGGTTACGGTCTTGCGGGTGCGGTCACGCTGGACCTTGTGGCGGTGGCATCCCGGAACGAGGATGGCTTCATCCGGGTCAAGTCCCGTGGCTTCAACAAGCTGGACGTCATTGATTTGACTGAAGAGGAGCCGCAGCAGGGGGAGAGCACCCACTCGGCCAGCCTCATCCGGGGCATTGCGGAGGGCTTCCGGGCAAAGGGCTGCGATGTGGGCGGCTTCGATGCCTACACGGCCAGCGATGTGCTGCGGGGCTCGGGACTGTCCAGCTCAGCAGCCTTTGAGATGGGCGTGGCCATGATCCTCAACACGGAATACGGCTGCGGCATGGACGCCCCTGCGCTGGCCCGCATCTGCCAGTTTGCGGAGAATACCTACTTCGGCAAGCCCAGCGGCCTGCTGGACCAGCTGACCAGCGCCGTGGGCGGGGTGCTCTTTGCGGATTTCGCCGACCCGACGGCACCGAAGATCGAGAAGATACATGCCGACGGCGTCCTGCCCGAGGGCATGACCCTCTGCGTCACCGATACCCGCGCCAGCCACAGCGAGCTGACCGGCGAGTTCGCGGCCATCCGGAACGAGATGGAGGCCGTGGCAGCCTGTCTGGGCGGCAAGGTGCTGGGCGAGGTGGACGAGAAACGCTTCTGGCAGGAGCTGCCCCGCCTGCGGGAGCAATGCGGCGACCGCGCCGTGCTGCGTGCCATCCACTATTTTGAGGAGAATGCCCGTACCCTTGCCCAGAGAGATGCTCTTGCGGCGGGAGACTTTCCCGCCTTTGCCCGGCTGGTGGAGAAGAGCGGCCACTCGTCCTTTGAGTGCTGCCAGAATGTCTACTGCGCTTCTTCGCCGAAGCATCAGGGGCTGTCGGTGGCGCTGGCCATCAGCCAGAGCATCCTTGCAGGCACCGGCGGTGCATGGCGGATGCAGGGCGGCGGCTTTGCCGGAACGATCCAGGCTTTTGTACCGGATGCGCTGATAAAGCGCTACTGCGCCGCGATGGAGGCGCTGTTCGGCCCGGGCTGCTGCTATCTGCTCTCGCTGCGGGAGCAGGGAGCCGTGCGGGTCATGTAAAACACAAAAAGAATGCCCTGCGGCATGGTGAGGATCCACCGCCGCAGGGCATTTTTGATTTCAGGAAAAATCAGCCGCGCTGAGACTTTGCGTCTGCACGCAGAGCGCTCATATCGTTCTTGTAGGCCTGAAGGTCTTCTGCGGCCTTGCTCGGTCCGCCGAAGAAGAAGGTGTGGACGTCTTCCACGACATTGAAGCCGGCCTTGACCACATTGAACAGCAGCTTCGGAATGAACGAGATGGAGAGAGAGAGCAGTCCACCTCTAAAGAAGAAATCAGTGAAACGGAGATGGTCCGTAAATGAGGTCCATGCGTCACGAAATGCGCCGCCGCCGCCAAGAAGGGCTTTTTCTCCGTCCGGTACAACAGCATAGGAAGAAGGCATCTGGATGCGTTTCATAAACGACTCCTTTCTATCACTCCGTCAAATCAAACAGACTCAGGCAGCTGCAGCCACGATGGGGTCGGTGATGCCGGCATCCTGCTGCTGGGACGCGGCAATATTTGCCTTGGTCTGGGCGTAAGCATTCTTGAGCTCAATGAAGATGGACTTGATCGTGTTATAGATCTGGATGGCCTGCATTGCGCCGTACCAGCCAGCGAGAGCGCCGACCGCCACAGTGGCAGGCTTGGCCGCCGTGTTCTGGCCGTCCCAGTAATAGGAGACCGACTGGGACAGAGTCAAACCATCCTGGTGCATCAGGACGAGGCCGCCAACGGCTGTGCCGAGGGCTGCTTTGCCCATCAGCTGGGCAAAGTTGATCGTAAAGTTGACCACAGACTGAAGCAGGGCCTCAGGATGAAATTCGATGAGATAAGAGCCTATCTGGATGGCACCGCCATCAATATAGGTCATTTCATCGGCAGAGAGGGCCGTGTAGGATGCCGGCATCAGCGGGCTCTGATATGTAAGTTCCATAGTGGGAATGCTCCTTTCGCACATGCGCTCCGTCCACATACGGAGACTAAGTTACCTGAATTATAGCATAACTGCCCAAAAACAACAAGAGAGCGAAAAAAGATAATCGGAACGGGATTTGGGACTCCGAAACGGAAAATTCAGGAGAAACAAACGAAAAAACGATAAAATATAAGGAGCAAAGCAGGCCAGAGACTCCGAAAAAATGTTGTGTGAAATTTGAAGAAAAACGCAAAAACAGCAGCGCCCCGGCTGCTGTCCGGTGAGGGGACGGCAGGCAGGGCGCTGCTGCTATCAGGATGAATCGGAGAAAAATGGGGAAAACTCAAAGTTCTTCGCCCGGCACACGGTGGTACAGCGCGGTCAGCTCAGCGATGTGAGCGCTGAGGGCCGGGGTGAGCGGCTGGGTGAGCCGCCACCGCCAGTTGGCACCCTGGGTGCTGGGGGTGTTGATGCGGGCCTCAGCGTCCAGATGAAGCCAGTCGGCCAGCGGGATGACAGCCATCTCCGACACGCAGGAAAGGCAGGCGCATATCATGGCCTCGGTGAGGTCTTCGGGTGCGCAGCGCAGGTAGCGGCAGGCATAGGCCACATCCTCGGCGCTGGCGCTCTGACGCCAGCCCTCGGCGGTCACGTTGTCGTGGGTGCCGGTGTAGACCACGCTGTTGCGGGGGTAGGTGTAGGGCAGGTAGTTGCCCGGCTCGCGGCTGTCGAAGGCGAACTGCATGATCTTCATGCCCGGGTAGCCGCTTGCGGCCAGCATGGCCTTGACCTCGGGGGTCAGATATCCCAGATCCTCGGCGATGATGCCGCCCTCGCCCAGCGCCTTGTGGATGGCGTCGATGAAGGCACGGTCAGGGCCTTTCTCCCAGTGACCGCCCGCAGCGGTCTTGTTCCCGGCGGGGATGGAGTAGTAGCTCTCGAAGCCCCGGAAATGGTCGATGCGGACAACGTCGTAGATGGAAGTGGCGTGCTTGATGCGCCGCTTCCACCAGCGGAAGTCCTCGGCCTCGTGGCGGGGCCAGTCGTAGAGCGGGTTGCCCCAGAGCTGACCATCGGCGGCAAAGGCGTCGGGCGGACATCCGGCAACGCTGGTCAGGTGGACGGCGCCGTCGGTCTGGAACAGCTCCGGGCGGGTCCAGAGGTCGCTGGAATCGGGGCTGACGTAGATGGGGATGTCGCCCACCAGCTGGATGCCGTGGCTGTTGGCATAGGCCTTGAGGGCGTTCCACTGGGTGTAGAAGAAGAACTGCACGGCCTTGTAGTAGTCCACCTCGGCGGCCAGCCGCTCCTTGGCGGCGGCGAGGGCCGCAGGCTCCCGGGTGCGCAGGTCGTCGGGCCAGTCGGCGAGACCGGCCTGCCCCTGCTCGGCCTTGACGGCCATGAAGAGGGCATAATCCTCGAGCCAGCCGCTCTGGGCTTCACAGAAAGCCTCATAGGCCGGGGTAGGGGAAGCCAGCAGCCGGTCGGCCGCTTTATGGAGCACCACGGGCCGCTGCCGGTAGAGGGCACCGTAATCGACGGGACCCACCGGCTGGGGCGCGGGCAGCTCAGCCTCGGTGAGGAGGCCGTCCGCTGCCAGCAGACGGAAATCAATAAAGTAGGGGTTGCCGGCAAAGGCAGAAAAGCTCTGGTAGGGGCTGTCCCCGTAGCCCGTAGGGCCGATGGGGAGTATCTGCCAGTAGGTCTGCTTTGCAGCCGCAAGGAAATCGACGAAGGCAAAGGCTTCATCTCCCAGCGTGCCGATGCCGTAAGGACCCGGCAGGCTGAAGACGGGCATCAGAATGCCGCTTGCACGCATGGCTGGAACCTCCTTGCTTTAGCCCTTGACAGCGCCTGCCACGACACCCTCGATGATGTACTTCTGGCAGGTCATGTAAAGGATGATGATGGGGATGATGGCGATGATGATGCAGGCCATCATGGGGGCCAGCTCGACGCGGCCATAGCCGCCGCGGAAATACTGGATGGCCATGGGGATGGTGCGGTACTTCTTGATATCCAGCACCAGCGTGGGCAGCAGGTAGTCGTTCCAGACCCACATCGTCTCAAGGATGGCGGTGGAGATCATGGTGGGCTTGAGGATGGGGAAGACGATCTTGAAGAAGATCTGGATGGGGTTGCAGCCGTCGATCATGGCAGCCTCTTCGATCTCGATGGGGACGCTCTTCATGAAGCCGGTGAACATGAACACGGCCAGACCGGCACCGAAGCCCAGATAGATGATGCAGATGTTCCAGGGGGTGTTCAGCTTGAGGGTGTCGGCGGTCTTGGACAGGGTGAACATGACCATCTGGAAGGGGACGACCATGGAGAAGACGATGAGCAGATTCATGAACTTGCTCAGCTTGTTGTTCACGCGGGTAAGGTACCAGCCGGTCATAGAGCAGCACAGCAGGATGAGGGCCACGCTGGACACGGTGATGACGAGGCTGTAGCCAAGGCTGGACAGAAAGCCCATCTTGGTGACGCCGTAGATGTAGTTGCTGAGGCCCGCGAAGGTCTCAGCCGTAGGCAGCTTGAAGACGGTGGAAGTGGTGAAGGTGCCTTCAATTTTCAGGCTGTTCTGCAAGATCAGGACGATGGGGTAGATCCAGAGCAGGCACAGCAGGCTCATGATGACAGTGAGGATGTTGTCCCACATTTTTTTATCTTTCGGCATTACTGCTGCACCTCCTTGGAGCGGGTAAACTTGAGCTGGATGAGCGAGATGACCACGACGACGAGGAAGAACACCACGGCCTTTGCCTGGCCGATGCCCTTCCACTGAGCGCCGGAGCGGCCATAGAAGGTGTTGTAGATGTTCAGGGCCAGCATCTCACTGGCGTTGGCAGGCTCACCGGCGGTCAGGGCCACGTTCTGGTCGAACAGCTTGAAGCTGTTGGTCAGGGTGAGGAAGGTGCAGATGGTGACGCTGGGCATGACCATCGGGATCTTGATCTTGAACAGGATCTCACGGTCATTTGCGCCGTCGATCTTCGCAGCCTCGATGAGGTCGCCGGGGACGCTCTGCAGGCCCGCGACGTAGATGATCATCATGTAGCCGATCTGCTGCCAGCACATCAGGATGACCAGACCGACGAAACCGGCCTTGGCGTCCAGCGCCAGCAGAGGCTTCTGCAGGTTGGCCAGCACACCGTTGAGCAGGATCTGCCAGATGTAGCCCAGCAGGATGCCACCGATGAGGTTCGGCATGAAGTAGACGGTGCGGAAGAGGTTGGTGCCGCGGATGCCGCGGGTGAGCACCAGCGCGATGGCGAAGGCGCAGACATTGATGAGGACGGTGGACACCACAGTGAACGCCGCCGTAAAGCTGAAGGCGTGGAGGAAGGTCTCGTCCGAAAAGACGCTGATGTAGTTCTGCAGGCCCACGAAGGTGGTCTTGCTCACGGTGGTGAAACGCTGGAAGGAAAGATAGATGCCCCAGATGAAGGGCCAGATGAAGCCGATGATGAACGCCAGCAGGGTGGGCAGTACGAACACCGGCCAATATTTACTGATGGCCTTTTGCATGATATACCTCCTGAAAAAGAAGGAGAGGCGGGCGAACACATCGCCCGCCTCCCCGTTATCCAGCTATTGCGGAAGAAAGGGAACGCTTAGCCGTTGGCCAGCTTGTACTCCTTGGCCCAGCCGTCCACAAAGGCGGTGACCACATCGTCCCAGCTGCCGGTGCCTGCTGCATAAGCGGTCAGTGCAGAGCCGACGCCGTTCTTCCACTCCTCGGAAGGCATGGTGGAGAAGCACCAGTCAACGCTGGTCTTGCCCTCAGCAACGTAATCGTTGGCGATGCCGATGAGGGGGTTGGTGGAGTCCTTGGCGGCCTTGAAGGGGATGACGAAGCCCATCTTGTCAGCCATCGCGCTGGTGCCGGCCTCAGAGGTGACACACCAGTACAGGAAGTCCAGAGTAGCCTGAATGTCCTCATCGGAGGAGGTGTTGTTGACGCACCAGAAGTTCTCGGAGCCGGTGCACAGGCCCTGGTTCTCCTCGCCCTCAGCGCCGATGTAGATGGGCAGCATGCCCAGATTGTCGTCGCCCAGATCCTTCACGTCATTGTAAGCCCAGGTGCCGTTCTGGTAGAAGACGGCCTTCTTGCCCACGAACTCAGCCACGGCGTCGTTGCCGGTCTTGGAAGCCAGCAGCTTGGGGTCACAGGTAGAGTCGGTGATGTACAGGTCCCAGATCTTCTTGTAGTTGTCGAGGTAGGTGCCCTTGATGGCGTCGGTGGAGCCGATGCCGTCAGCCTTGTACTCGTAGTAGATGGGCAGGTTTGCCAGATGGGTCTTGAAGCGCCAGTCGGAAGAACCGTCCATGCCGGCGGAGGTGAAAGCACCATCAACGCCCAGCTCAGCCTTGCGGGCCTGAATGTCGTCGGCGACCTTCTTCAGGTCATCGAAGCCCTTGATGTCGTCCTGGGTGTAGCCGGCGGCGGTCAGCAGCTCCTTATTGTAAATGATGCCGTAGGTCTCGATGACGTAAGCGATGCTGGTAACGGCGTCGCCGTCCTTCAGTGCAAAGGAGTCGCTGGTCAGCTCACCGTACAGCTTGCTGTCGGAGAGGTCCAGGCAGTAATCTTTCCAGTTTGCCAGACCCACAGGGCCGTTGACCTGGAACAGGGTGGGAGCCTCGCTCTTCTCCATCTCGCTCATCAGGGTGGTCTCGTACTGGCCGGAAGCAGCGGTGACAACGGTCACAGGCACGCCGGTCTCCTTGGTGTACTCAGCGGCCAGATCCTGCCAATCCTGATCCTGCTCGGGCTTGAAGTTCAGGTAGTAGACCTTGCCGGCAGCTGCGGGGGCGGCAGAAGCTGCGGTAGAACTGGCGGTGGAAGCAGCGGTGCTGCTGGAGGAACCACCGCAGGCAGCCAGACCGAGGGCGGCAGCAGAAGCGCCGGCGACTTTCAGGAAATTACGACGAGAGATCATTTTTTTCATAATTGTTCTCCTTCTTCATCATGTGATATACACATTCCGCCTGGCAGCGGAAATGAGACGAAATAAATCAGACAGCCCTTACGCTCTCACCGACCTGCAGCTCAGGCTGGAGGGTGATCTTCTGGGCCGGGGCACCATGCTCGATCTGCCGCACCAGCAGCTCGATGCTCTGGAGCGCGATCTGCTCGCCGGGCTGGACGATGGTGGTCATCACCGGCACACAGTAGCGGGACATCGAGATGCCGTCGAAGCCGATGACCGATACATCTTCCGGCACCCGGAACCCGGCGCTCACCAGCGCCCGGATGGCACCGAAAGCGATGACATCGCTCATGGCGAACAGGGCGGTGAACTCGGCCCGTCGGGCCAGCAGGCTGTTCATGGCGTGGTAGGCAGACTCGAAATCGTAGTTGGACAGGCCGTAGAGCCGGTCGTCGAAGGTGAGCCCGGCATCCTCCATGGCATCCTGTGCGCCAAGGCGGCGCATCCGACTGGGGTAACTGGTGGCCGGACCGCCGAGAACGGCTATCTTCCGGTGGCCCTGCGCGATGAGGTGGGAGACGGCGGTGCGGGCCGCAGCCCGGTCATCCACGCCCACCATCGAGAGGTTCGGGAAATCCAGCTCGTCGGAGACCAGCGTCGTCAGCACCGAGGGGACGGCGATGTTCGCAAAGCCCTGCTGGAAGTTCGCCACGCTGCCGCCGAGGAATATCATGCCTTTGGGCTTTATCTCCCGCAGGATCTTTTGGGCGGCGTCTATCTCGTTGGCATTCTCGTCCAGATAGGAGACGATGCCGCTGTACCCGTAGAGGGTCGCGGCCCGCTGCAGCTGAACGAGGAAGTCCGAGAAGAAGAGGTTCCGGGTACCCTTGACCACAAAGACGAGGCTGCGGGACTGCTGGATCTTCAGCTGCCGGGCGTTGGTGTTCGGCACGAAGCCCGACTCCCGCATCATCTGGAGCACCTTTTCCTTCGTTTCGGGACGCACATCCGGCCGGTCATTGATGACGCGGGAGATGGTGCTGACGGAACAGCCGCTCAGACGGGCAATGTCTTTGATGGTCATGTTCGGCATCCCGGGAAGCACCTCTCTTTCGGTCGAAGTTCTGGTTTTTACTGAAATCGTGCGGGAACGATGTCGGGAACGGTTTCAGTGACTATAGTATGGCATAATTTGTGGAATAAATCAATAACCTTGAAACACTTTTGGCAGAATTGCATAACAAATCGACCCTCCTTTGTGCAGGTTGATTTGCCCGCAGAGCGAAAAGCGAATCAATTTCCGGCAATTCCCGGTACACATCAGAATCTCCCGGGACGACCGTACTCTTTTGTAACCTTTAGAGCAAAAAAAGCGCGTTCTTATGCAAGATGGATACAAGCTGAACCGACGGGCCGGAGCAAAAATAAGCCGAAAAAATCCCGGTATCCCTGCCGCCGGAGCGGAAAGGATACCGGGAATGAGATCTCTGGGGTTTACTCGGCGCGCAGGGCTTTGACGGGGTTGCATTTGGCTGCGCCGCGGGCCGGGATGATGCCGGCCAGAATGGTGAGCAGGGTAGCCAGTGCCACGAGGAAGAGGGCTGCATCCACGGGCAGGGAGGCAACGAGGGTCGAAGTGCCGGAGACCTTCTGGATGATGATGTTTCCGGGGATGAGCAGGATCTCGCTGAGGACGATGCCCATGACGCCCGAGCAGAGGCCGATGATGAAGGTCTCTGCGTTGAACACCTCGGAGACGTTCCGCTTGGAAGCGCCGATGGCGCGCAGGATGCCGATCTCCTTCCGGCGCTCGAGGACGCTGATATAGGTGATGACGCCGATCATGATGGAGGAGACGACCAGCGAGATGGAGACGAAGGCCACCATCATGCTGCTTATCATGTCCACGATCTCGGTCACGCTGGTCATCAGGGTACCCACGAGGTCGGTGTACTGCACCATCTTTTCGTCTTCACCCTTTGCAGACATCCCGGCGTTGTAGGCATCCAGCTTTTCCAGGATGGAGGCCTTGCTGGCGAAGTCCTTCGGATAGATCTTGATCTGGCTGGGGGAGGCCTCGTCCGCGTAGCCGAAGGCCGTCAGGTTGGCCTCATAGGTGGCGGAAGAGGAGCGGAGGGTGGAGCGCATCAGCTCGGTCAGCTCGGAGGCGGTCATGTTGAGCTGGATGGCCTTCTTGAAAGCCGACGCGTCGATCTTGATGGCGTTCTCCATCTGGCTGCTCAGCTTGCCGATGTTCTGCTGGATGGCCGTCTTGAGCTGGGACTGTATCTGGTCCTGGAAGGTGACGATGCCCTTCTGGATGGCAGCGTCCAGCTGGCTTTTCAGCACCTCTGTGATTTGGTCGGAGTAGGTCTCCATCACGGTCTGGATGGTGGTCTGCAGAGCACTCGAGAGCTGTCCCTGCAGCTTGTCCGGGTCAACGAGGTCTTTCATGGACTCGGCCATCAGCTTCTGGAACTGCTCTGACTTGAGGTAGGCAGAAAAGCTCCACTTCTTGAAGTTGAGGATGCCGTTGCCGATGATATATTTCTTATAGTCCTTGAACACCTTCTGCACGAGGTTCTGCAGAGCCTCCGGCGAGACGGAGAGGTCCAGCTCTGCAAAGGCATCGCTGAGGTCGATGTCGGGCAGCTCGCTGATGTCGAGGGAGAGATCCGAGAAGTCGATGAGGCTGCTCAAATCGAAACTGCCGCTGCTGAGGTCAAAGGCACCGTTCAAATCGAAGTCGAGGGCATCGGCATCAAAAGAGAAGGCATTCTTGAGGGCGTCGGTGTCGATGGAGAAGAGGCTGGTCAAATCGAAGTCGCGGAGGCTCTCGGCCTTGCCGAAGCTCTCGCCGGTGAGGACGTTGGTGGCGGGGTCGGCCATCTGCTGCTTCACGATGTCGCTGTCGGCAGCGTCCTTCATGACCTTCTCGGTCAGGGAGGCGGGGTAGGCGATGCCGGAGGTGAGCATGGAAGCGGAGGCGGTGTAGTCCGGCTGGACGATGCCCACGATGGTGATGTCCTCGCCGTTCTCCACCAGCTGCTTCATATAGTCCTTGTCGTCGGCCTTGCTCTTCCAGATGCCGTAGGTGTCGTCGTAGACGTAGGTGTCGGCGCTGTTCACCAGCTTGAACTTCAGGCCCATCAGCTCGTCGTAGCTGTAGGTGCGGAAATCGCTGGGGACATCGACGTTCTGGTTCTGGGCAAACTGCTGTATCATCTTGTCCAGCTCGGCGGAGTCCCGCAGACCCATGGAGTAGAGGGCGTAGTCGGTCACGGTGCCGTATTTGCTCAGCACGGCGACACATTCGGTAGGCTTTTCGGGCCAGCGGCCGGCCTTGACTTCGTACTGGGACTTATAAAGGTCACTGTTGGCGGGCAGCTGATAGAAAACGCTGGTGTTGCTGCCCATGCTGTTCATCAGGCTGGTGGTGACGGAGGTGGAGCCGGAACCCGAGCTTCCCAGACCCAGCATCGAGAGGGTGGAGTCCGGGTTGACCTGATGCACACTGCCGTCGGCGTCCTGCCGGTAGATCTGGGGCGAGACGCTGTAGGAATACTCGATGGAGGTGGCGTCATCCGCAATGGTGGACTCGTCGCTGTCGAGATATTTCTTTAAGGAAGTGAGGTCGTTGGACGTCAGGCCCGACACCATCTTGGTGATGAGCTGGCGGACCGAGACCATTCCCTCCGCGCCGCCGGAGGTGTCCTTTTTGCCGTCCTCGTCGGTGGGCAGGCCGGTGGCTGTGGTGCCGCCGCTGCTGCCTGAGGACAGAAAGCTCGTGATGTCCACGCCGCTGCTCAGGATCTGCAGCGGGTATTCGCTCAGGGTGGAGCGCTCCATGTCGGCGATATAGGCGTTGACGCCGGTGGACAGCGAGATGATGAGGGCGATGCCGATGATGCCGATGCTGCCCGCGAAGGCTGTGAGCAGGGTGCGGGCCTTTTTGGTGCGCAGGTTGTTGAAGCTCAGGGCCAGCGAGGTGAGCCACGACATGGACGAACGGCCCATGTTCTTATGGATGGGAGGGGCAAGCTTTGTGTCGTCCGGCTCGAAGGGGCGGGTATCGTCGGTGATAGCGCCGTCCCGCAGACGGACGATGCGGTTGGCATACTGCTCCGCCAGCTCGGGGTTGTGCGTGACCATGACCACGAGGCGGTCTTTTGCCACATCCTTCAGCAGCTCCATGACCTGGATGCTCGTCTCGCTGTCCAGTGCGCCGGTGGGCTCGTCGGCCAGCAGGATGTCGGGGTTGTTGACGAGGGCGCGGGCGATGGCCACGCGCTGCATCTGGCCGCCCGACATCTCGGTGGGGCGCTTGTGGAGCTGGTCCCCGAGGCCCACCTGCCGCAGCGCCTCGGCGGCACGGCGGCGGCGCTCAGCGCCCGATACGCCCGAGATGGTCAGGGCCAGTTCGACGTTGGCGAGGACGGTCTGGTGGGGGATGAGGTTATAACTCTGGAACACGAAGCCGACGGTGTGGTTGCGGTAGGAGTCCCAGTCCCGGTCGGTGTAGCGGCGGGTGGAGATGCCGTTGATGATGAGCTCGCCGCTGTCGTAGCGGTCGAGGCCGCCGATGATGTTGAGCAGCGTGGTCTTGCCCGAGCCGCTGGGGCCGAGGATAGCGACAAATTCGCTGTCGCGCAGGTTGAGGCTGACCCCGTTGAGCGCTGCCTGCGTCAGATCGCCGGTGGTGTATTTCTTTTCGATATTGATAAGCTGAAGCATTGGCCTGCCTTTCCGGCAGCAGAACGGGGAAGTGTCTGCTGGCCTATTCCGCCCGGCGTTTGTGGACGGAGAGGGAAACATGGTATCTGCTTGATTTTATCAGAAGAATATGAACAATTTATGTCGTAGCGGGTGCCAAGTTCTGTGTTTTCTGCCGAAGGATGGAAAAGCGCTGCATCCTGCGCGGAAAAGCGTCCCAAATCAGGAGGATGCGGCAGATGTGTCTTGATTTTTGGAGCGGTTGATGGTATTCTTGAGACAGTATCCATGTTAATATTTTCAGTGTTCCAAATTTCGACGAAAACTGACGCAAATTTGTCGTTGCAACTCCTTTCGACGCTCCATACACTTTTATACAAGATAGTATGAAGCAGTTTGTCCGGCATAAGTGGAAGAGCCGGACAGATGGGGCAAGGAGGATGCAGAATGAAACAGGATGTCCCGTTGGTGAGGAGATTTTCGACGCTGGAACCGTATCAGGAGGCGTATACCCTTGCCTGTTCTCTGGAGACGGAGGGACAGGGCTGCTGGCTGACCGTGAGCCGGACAAAGGCTCCGGACGACCCGGCAGACACGGCCCGTACATGGGTCCCGGCCCCGGAAGAGGAGTGCGGACGGCTGCTGCAGTTTTTGTACGAGAATTCGGTCCAGCCGGAGCTGTGGCAGGATGTTATTTCCTGCTGGTATCCGCAGGCGGAGCAGGCAGAACACCTGCAGGAAGGGAGGCGCGTCGTGTGAGCTATGAGGAACAGAACGTCATATGGCGCGTAGCGCTGGCCAGCTATGACCCCAGAGAGATGCGGGTATGGACACGCTACCTCGAGGAGCGCAACCCGGCCATCCGCTGCACGGGCTACCGCAGCAGCCGGCCGCTGCTGGAACGGCTCGAGCAGGGCGATGTGGACGTTCTGGTGCTGGGCGGCAGGCTGGAGGACATGGACAGCATCCGGTTCCTGCCCAGGATACGCGGCCTTGCCCGCAAGCCTCTGGTGCTTCTGCGGGACGACGGACGCAACGAGAAGTCGGCAGTGGAGAGCCTGAGTCAGGAGGATGCATGCTACCTCATCCGTCAGGCCACACTGGAAGATATGCTGCAGGAGCTGCGCGCCCCGGCCCACCGCCCGGCGGAGAGCCTGGAAAAACGCTGTGAGCGCATCTATCGCAGCTGGGGCGTGAGCACCTGCGACGCCAACAAGCGCTACCTGACCGGTGCGCTTCGGGTGATGATGGGCTCCGACCACCGTCTGGCCATCCGCAAGGAGATATTAGGGCCGGTGGCGGAGGAATATGGTCTCACCGTTGCGGCTGTGGACAGCGCCCTCCGGCGGCTGCTGGAGACGCTGGACGAGACCGGTACCCAGACATGGCGGGATTTTCGAAAAGAGTATGGCTTAGAGCGCAGGAAGGTGACCATCGGCCGCCTGCTTTATGCGCTGGAAAGTAGACTGAGTCAGCAGTGAGGTGCTGACCACACGACGCGGAGGTAGAGCAGAATGCGCAGGCGAAACGATGGAGCAGGAGCCTCCCCTCAGGAGGAGTTTGGGGATGTGTGCTTCCATGCCCTTGGCATCATCGACCAGAACCGGGAGTATCTGCAGATGCATCTGCTGGCGTCGGCCGACCTGCCCACCCGGCAGGCACTTTCAGACATCCAGATAGAGTCTGCCCGGCTGGACCGCACGGTACGCAATGCCATAACACTTTATCAGCTGGAAAATGAAGAGCTGAGCGAGCTGCAGCCTCTGGACCTGTGCGGTCTGCTGGAAAAGGCGGGGCGTCTTGCCCCGGACATCCGGCGGTCGCTGGAAATAACGCTCACGGCGGAGAGCGGGGGCATCGAGCACTGCGCCGTCATGGGTGTCCCCGATGAGGCCGAACAGCTGCTGCTCCACCTCATCTCCAACGCGCTGCGGGCCTGCGATGCAGGCGGCAGGGTGTGGGTGAGCCTGAAACAGAAAAAGACGGGCGTCGCGCTCCGGGTAGAAGACGACGGCTGCGGCCTGATGGAGGAAGACCCCATCGAGAACAACCGCCGCTTCCTCAGCGGCGCAAAGCTGGGCCTCCGCATCTGCAAGCTCATCTGCCGTCGTGCAGGCTGGAAGCTGACGCTGACGGCCCGGCCGGGCGGCGGCACCCGGGCGCAGGTGGTGTTCCCGCTGGCCTCCTGCGAGGACATCCCGCCGGAAATGGAACTCCACTCCGACGAGGAGAACGACATCTGCGCAGCGCGGTTCGCAAGCCGGGCGGCACAGGAGCTCCTTCTGCTGCGGAGATATTGAACGAGACAAAAAGGCATCTGCAATGCGGCCGGGACGGCGCAGCGCAGGTGCCTTTGCTTTGTGTGCGGGACAGGGAAGAGAGCAGAAAAATTGACAGACGGTAAAGAATCTTAGCAGAAACAGCCCGAAACTCACAGAAAAGTTTGCGAAATTAACAAAATGTTTAACTTTGAAAGGTGATTTTACTGTTTTTAAGGTGTAAAATAATCCCGAATGATTGATTGTCAGCCGGATTTGGTTTATAATACGCATGTATGCGAGTCTGAGATTTGATTCGTTAGCAAACAACTTCTGCCCGGGCCGGAGAGTCCTGTGTGCAGAGGGAGAGTGCATTGTCCTTCAGGAGGAAAAACAACTGTGAGAGTAGGTCTTGACATCGGCAGCACTACCATCAAATGCGTGGTGCTGGATGAAAACGATACCCTTTTATATTCGACGTATGAGCGCCACTACAGCCACATTCTGGAAAAGGCGCAGGAGCTGCTGCGCCGCATCGACGCAGAGCAGCTGCATGGCCGGAAAGCGCTGCTCAGCATCTCCGGCTCCGCCGGCATGGGCCTGGCCGACAGCTGCGGCGTGCCTTTCGTGCAGGAGGTGTTCTCCACCCGCGTGGCGGTCAAAAAGTTCGTCCCTGCGACGGACTGTGTCATTGAGCTGGGCGGTGAGGATGCAAAGATCCTGTTCCTGACCAACGGCACCGAAGTCCGGATGAACGGCAGCTGCGCCGGCGGCACAGGCGCTTTCATCGACCAGATGGCGACCCTGCTCAAGATGGGTGCCGATGAGATGAACAAGGCGGCCGAACAGGCCACCCGTACATACACCATCGCATCCCGCTGCGGCGTTTTCGCCAAGAGCGACGTGCAGCCCCTCATCAATCAGGGCGCAAAGACCGAGGACATCGCGGCCAGCATCTACAAGGCCGTGGTCAACCAGACCATCGCCGGTCTGGCACAGGGACGCCCCATCCAGGGCAATATCCTCTATCTGGGCGGTCCGCTGACCTTCAGCACCGTGCTGCGCAAGAGCTTCGACGAGGCACTGGGCGTCACCGGCACCTGCCCCGAGAACAGCCTGCTCTACGTCGCGCTGGGCGCTGCCCTCTACGCCGACAAGGAGTTCGTCCTCTCGGACGTGGCCGCTGCGCTGGATGAGTATGCCGCCACGGCGACCTACGCCAGCGAGCCGCCCCTTTTCGCCAGCAAGGAAGAGTACGAGGCATTCCATGCCCGCCATATGTCCCACAGCGTGCCGCGGGTGGCGTTCAGCGCCCAGTGCGGCCCGGTGCATATCGGCATCGACTCCGGCTCCACCACCGTCAAGCTGGTGGTCGTGGACGAGCAGAGCCAGATCCTCTACACCAACTATCAGCCGAACCTCGGCAACCCGCTGCCCCTTATCCGGCAGCAGCTGCTGAAAATCTATAAAGAGCACCCCGGCCTCAAGGTGGCCAGCGTGACCACCACCGGCTACGGCGAAGAGCTGGTCAAGAACGCCTTCCGCTGCGATTTCGGCCTTGTGGAGACCGTGGCCCACTTCACGGCAGCAAAATACTTCATGCCGGACGTGGACTTCATCATCGACATCGGCGGTCAGGATATGAAGTGCTTCAAGATCGAGGATGGTGCCATCAGCAACATCTTCCTGAACGAAGCCTGCTCTTCCGGCTGCGGCAGCTTTTTGCAGACCTTCGCGCAGGCACTGGGCTACGACGTCAAGGAGTTCGCAGCCCTCGGCCTCTTCGCCGACCGCCCCGTGGACCTGGGCAGCCGCTGCACCGTCTTTATGAACAGCTCGGTCAAGCAGGCCCAGAAGGACGGCGCGTCCATCGAGAATATCTCGGCGGGCCTGTCCATCAGCGTCGTCAAGAACGCACTGTACAAGGTCATCCGTGCGTCCAGCCCCGAAGAGCTGGGCCGGAAGATCGTCGTGCAGGGCGGTACGTTCTACAATGAGGCCGTCCTCCGCGCCTTCGAGAAGGAGATGGGCGTCGAGGTCATCCGCCCCGACATTGCCGGTCTGATGGGCGCTTACGGTGCGGCCCTCTTCGGTCTGCGCCAGTGCCGCAAGAACGGCCAGACCACCTCCGCCATGATGAGCGAGGAAGAGCTGGAGAGCTTCGACCAGAAAGTCGTCAGCGTCAAGTGCGGCGGCTGCGGCAACCACTGCCAGCTCACCGTCAACACCTTCGCCGATGGCCGCAAGTTCATCTCCGGCAACCGCTGCGACAAGCCCGTCACCGGCAAGAGCGAGGACAACAGCCTCAACCTCTACGCCTACAAGCAGCAGCTTCTGGCCGGCTATAAGCCCGTGGCCGGTAAGCGCGGCTCCATCGGCATCCCGCTCTGCCTGAATATGTACGAGCTGCTGCCGTTCTGGCACGCCTTCTGGACCAAGCTCGGCTTTGCCGTCCACACCAGCCCGGTGTCCAGCCGCGGCCTCTATCTGGCCGGTCAGGCTACCATCCCCAGCGACACCGCCTGCTTCCCGGCCAAGCTCAGCCATGGCCACATCAAGGCCCTGACCCAGATGCATCTGGACGCCATCTTCTACCCCTGCCTGACCTACAACATCGACGAGGGTCTGGGCGACAACCACTACAACTGCCCCGTTGTGGCCTACTATCCCGAAGTCCTCGCCGGCAACTGCCCCGAGCTGGAAGGCCAGAAGTTCATCTACGACTACGTCGGCATCCACCGTCCGAAGGATTTCGTCCACAAGATGGCGAAGGAAGTGCTGCCCAAGTATTTCGGCGGCATCTCCGAGAAGGAAGTGCAGGAGGCTGCCAACGCCGCCTACGCCGAGTATGAAGCCCACATGGCGCAGATCCGGGTCAAGGGCAGCGAGATCATGGATGAGGCCCGCCGTCAGGGCAGGCGGATCATCGTGCTGGCCGGACGCCCCTACCATGTGGACCCGGAGATCAACCACGGCATCGACCACCTCATCACCCACCACGGCGCGGCGGTGGTCACCGAGGACAGCATCTCCAACCGGGTGGAGAAGTTCCCCACCAGCGTGCTGAACCAGTGGACTTACCACAGCCGCCTGTATGCCGCCGCCAAGTACTGCACCACCCAGAAGGATATGGACCTGGTGCAGCTGGTGTCCTTCGGCTGCGGCGTGGACGCCATCACCACCGATGAGACCCGCGAGATCCTGCAGGAGGGCGGCAAGCTCTACACCCAGCTGAAAATTGACGAAATTACAAACCTGGGTGCTGTCAATATCCGCCTGCGCAGCCTGTTCGCCGCGCTGGATGAGCGAGACGAAGATAAGAAGTAACATAGGAGGAACCTATGGAATACAATTACCCCAAATTCACCCCGGAGATGAAGAAGACTCACACCATCCTCATCCCCAACATGGCCATCACCCAGTTCCGCCTGCTGGAATACGCCCTGCGCTACGACGGCTACAAGTGCGAGATCCTTGGCAACTGCGGCAGCGCTGTGGCGCAGCTGGGCCTGAAATATGTCCACAACGACACCTGCTATCCGGCCCTGCTGGTCATCGGCCAGTTCCTCGACGCGCTGAACAGCGGCAAGTACGACCTCGAGCATACAGCCCTGCTCATCACCCAGACGGGCGGCGGCTGCCGTGCCTCCAACTACATCCACCTGCTCCGCAAGGCGCTGGTCAAGGCAGGCTATCCGAACATCCCGGTGGCCAGCCTGAACTTCTCGGGCCTCGAGAAGGACAGCGGCTTCCAGATGACTCTGCCTCTGGCCCGCCGGGCCATCGCCAGCGTGTTCTACGGCGATATGCTCTGCGCCCTGCGCAATCAGGTCGCTCCGTATGAGAACGAGAAGGGCGCTGCCGATAAAATGGTAGACCTCTGGGTCGAGCGTCTGGGCCGTGTGCTGCTGGCGGGCAAGGGCTTCACCTCCCGCGAGATGAAGCACACCTTCCCCCTCATCGCAAGGGACTTCAAGTCCATTCCCGTCACCCGTGTGCCGAAGGTCAAGGTCGGCGTCGTGGGCGAGATTTACGTCAAGTACAGCCCGCTGGGCAACAACGACCTGCAGAAGTTCCTCGAGAGCCAGGACTGCGAGGTCAACTTCCCGGGTCTGATGGGCTTCGTGCAGTACTGCATCTTCAACATGGGCGAGGACCATGTCCTCTACGGCGGCAAGCTGGCCATGAAGATGGGGACCGACCAGCTGCTCAACTGGCTGGACAGCGTGGAGCGCTCCATGCTCAAGGCCGAGGCCGACGCCGGTTTCTACGCCCCCGGCCCCTTCAAGGAGCTGGTGGAAAAGCCCGAGGGCATCATCTCGCTGGGTGCCAAGATGGGCGAGGGCTGGCTGCTGACGGCTGAGATGATCGAGCTGGTACAGGGCGGTTACGGCAACATCGTCTGCGCACAGCCTTTTGGCTGCCTGCCGAACCACATCGTGGGCAAGGGCATGGTAAACAAGATCCGCGCGATGTACCCCAGCGCCAACATCACCCCCATCGACTACGACCCCAGCGCCACCAGAGTCAATCAGGAGAACCGCATCAAACTGATGCTGGCCGTAGCAAAGGAGCGTCTGAACGCCCCTGCCGAGGCGAAGCCCCTGACCGCCGAGGAGATCGCGGGCGGTGCGCCCAGCCTGTCCCACGCCTGAGAAACCACAGAAGAAACAAAGAAGCCGCACGGTACAGCTTTTCGCTGTACTGTGCGGCTTTTCTTATGCGCCGGAGCGCTTATTTCTTGTGATACTTGCGGTCTTCCTGCTCATAGGCGGGCTCGCAGGTGAGGTACATCCCCAGACGCTTGATGGTGTCCGTATCCACGCTGGACAGGATGACCGTGGAGTGCATATCGCAGCCCTTGAGCTTGGAGAGCTGCTGCAGAGCGACAGCAGCCGTCTCATTCTCGGCGGCAGAGCTGGACAGAGCGATCAGGATCTCATCGGTGTGCAGGCGGGGATTCCGGCTGCCGAGGTAGTTGGTCTTGAGGGTCTGGATGGGCTCGATGGCGCGGGCGGAGACCAAATCGATCTCATGGTCGATGCCGGCCAGCTTCTTGAGGGCGTTGAGCAGGGCAGAAGAGGCTGCGCCCAGCAGGGGACCGTTCTTGCCGGTGACGACGGTGCCGTCCGGCAGCTCGATGGCGGCAGCGGGTGCGCCGCCGGTGTGCTCGGCCACAGCGTGAGCCTGCTTTTCCACGGCACGGTCGCCGACAGCCAGACCGGCCTGATTCAGCAGCAGCTCCAGCTTGAAGATCTCACTGTCCACGTTCTTGCCGGTCTTGTGGTCGCAGAGAGCCTTGAAGTAGCGGCGGATGATCTCGTTGCGGGAGGCCTCGCGGCAGGCTTCGTCGTCCACGATGCAGTTGCCGGCCATGTTCACGCCCATATCCGTGGGGGACTTGTAGGGGCTCTTGCCCGCGATGAGCTCGAACATCGCGTTGACCACCGGGAAGATCTCGATATCGCGGTTGTAGTTGACGGTGGTGACGCCGTAGGCCTCCAGATGGAAGGGGTCGATCATGTTCACGTCGTTCAGGTCGGCGGTAGCGGCCTCGTAGGCGAGGTTGACCGGGTGCTTGAGGGGCAGGTTCCAGATGGGGAAGGTCTCGAACTTGGCATAACCGGCCTTGACGCCCCGCTTGTGCTCGTGGTAGAGCTGGGAAAGGCAGGTGGCCATCTTGCCGCTGCCGGGGCCGGGGGCCGTGATGACGACGAGGGGACGCTGGGTCTCGATGTAGTCGTTCTTGCCGTAGCCCTCGTCGCTGACGATGCGGGCCACGTCGTTGGGGTAGCCGGGGATCTTATAGTGGCGGAAGGTGCGCACGCCCACGCTGTTCAGCTTGTGCTCAAAGGCTTCGACCTCGGGGGCGGCGGTGTACATGGTCACGCAGACGCTGCCCACGAACAGGCCCATGCCCTGGAAGGCGTCGATGAGGCGGAGAACGTCGAGGTCGTAGGTGATGCCGTAGTCGCCGCGCACCTTGCTGCTGATGATGTCCTGCGCGCTGATGACGATGACGATCTCGGCCTGCTCCTTGAGCTGCAGCAGCATCTGCAGCTTGGAGTCCGGCTCAAAGCCCGGCAGCACCCGGGAGGCGTGGTAGTCGTCGAACAGCTTGCCGCCAAACTCGAGGTAGAGCTTGTTGTCGAACTGTGCGATGCGCTCCCGGATGTGCTGGGACTGCATCTGAAGATATTTCGCGTTGTCAAAGCCTTTTTTCATGGAATGCTCCTCTTCCTGATTCTACAACTTCATCTCCGGCACGTCGGTGGTGCGGCGGGCCGGAGGGTCACACAAACACCCTATAGTATAGCATACGACAGGCTTCGGCGCAATTATTTTTTGAGGGCTCCCTCGTGTTCCAGGTGCTCGAATTCTTCCAGCTCCTCAATGTCCTCCTTCAGGAACATCAGGCAGAAGCTGATGAAGAGCAGCAGACAGGAAAGCCAGATGGCCCGGCTGCCCATGGGGGCCAGTGCAAGGCTGCCGAGGCCGGCACCCAGCGCGAACAGGAAGATGATGGCGAAGTAGTGAATCGCCTTGCCGAAGGCTTTGGTGCTGCCGCCCACCAGCCATGCGCAGAGGGAGTCCATGCCGCTGCGCAGATTGCCGATGCACATGGTGCTGGCGAAGGCATAGCCGTTCACCTTGCGGAAGGATTGTACCTGCATGGCGCAGGAGAAGGAGACGAGGGAGTTGGCCAGCAGATTCAGCTCCTGCGGCAAAAAGCCCACGACGAAGAGCAGCAGGATCTCGAACAGCACCACCAGCTGACGCCAGTGGAGCCACTGCATCCGCTTGAGCTTGAGGCGGATGAACTCGGCCACAAAAATGCCCAGCGCAAAGGCGCAAAGGGGCATCAGGTAGCGCAGTGCCTCGCCCCACTCGCCCGCAAACAGCTTGACGGCCATTAGCACGATGTTGCCGGTCTGGGCGTTGGCGAAGACCTTGCCGCGGTATAAATAGGTATAAACATCCTGTAAGCCGCCCGAGACGGAGAGAAACAGAGCGGTGATAAAGGCTTCGGACATCTGTCCGTGAGGTTTGAGAGATGGCATAAAAGCTCCTCCTTCTATCCAGAAAATAATTCCATGCCATACTATAGCGCAAAACCGGCGTTTTGTCAAAAACTGCGCCATATTTTTTATAGATAATGACGATTCCGGGCGGGTATCGCAGGATGCGCTTTGTTTTGCAATGCGGCGCAGACTGTGGTAGAATACAGAAAACAGCTTTTCAGAAGAAGGAGGGGCTTTCTGTATGCCCAACATCATCGAGATCACGGATTTCCACGCGCCGGAGCTGGACCCTTATGCCCGGCTGACCCAGAACCAGCTGCGCAATCGCCTCGAGCCGGAGAAAGGCATCTTCATCGCCGAGAGCCCCAAGGTCATCGACCGGGCGCTGGACGCAGGCTACAAGCCCGTGTCCCTGCTGATGGAGCGCAAGCAGATCACCGGCCCGGCAGCGGGCATCCTGAGCCGCTGCGGCGACGCGCCGGTGTACACGGCAGATCGGGAGATGCTGGCAGAGCTCACCGGCTTTGAGCTGACCCGGGGCGTCCTCTGCGCCTTCCGCCGCCCGGCACCCCGCCCGGTGGAAGAGCCCTGCAAAAACGCCCGCCGGGTGGCCGTGCTGGAGGGCATCGTGGACTCCACCAATGTGGGGGCCATCTTCCGCTCTGCAGCGGCACTGAACATGGACGCTGTCCTCATCAACCCTTCCTGCTGCGACCCGCTCTGCCGCCGCGCCGTCCGCGTCAGCATGGGTACGGTGTTCCAGGTGCCTTGGGGGCAGCTGGGCGAGACCCCGGCAGACTGGCCGGAGAAGGGGATGGACATCCTCCACTCCCTCGGCTTCAAGACCGCCGCGATGGCCCTCAGCGACCGCTCGGTGAGCATCGACGACGAGCAGCTTGCAAAAGAGCCGAAGCTTGCCATCGTGCTTGGCACCGAGGGTGACGGCCTCGCCGCCGGCACCATCGCTTCCTGCGACTACACGGTCAAGATCCCCATGTCCCACGGCGTGGATTCGCTGAATGTCGCTGCCGCCAGTGCCGTTGCGTTCTGGCAGCTGGGCAAACAATAAACGAAAAAAGGAATGCCTCCCCGCCGGGGAGGCATTCCTTTTTATGCTCAGATACTTGCTAAGAATCGCTCAAAGCCTGCGCGGCCTGCCGTGTCCATCTTGTAGACGCCGGCGTCTGCGAGGACCTCGGCAAAGACATGGCCGATCTCGTCCTGCACGATGGTGTGGACATTTTCGGCGTTCAGCTCCGGATGGCGGGCGAGGATATCCATCGCCCACTCGGCGTGCTTCTGGATGTTCTCGCCGTACGCAGCGGCGGGGGTGCGGGCCGCGAGGGCGGCTTCCACATCGGCCATCTCGGCTTTCAGGCGGCTGGGCAGAACGGCCAGACCCATGACCTCGATGAGGCCGATGTTCTCCTTTTTGATGTGGTGGAGCTTTGCGTGGGGGTGATAGACGCCCAACGGATGCTCCGGCGTGGTGATGTTGTTGCGCAGCACCAGATCCAGCTGGAACCTGCCGTCCCGCATCCGGGCGATGGGGGTGATGGTGTTATGGGGTTCGCCGTCGGTCTCGGCGTAGATAAAGCTGCTCTCGTCGGTGTAGCCCCGCCATGCGGTCAAAATCTGATCGGCCAGCTCCACAAGGCGTTCGTCGTCGGCACAGGTGAGGCGGATGCAGCTCATGGGCCAGTGGACGATGCCGGCGTCCACGTCCTCAAAGCCGGGGAAGACCCACTTCTTCTCGATGGGCGCTTTGGCCATGGCGAACTCGTAGTGGCCGCCCTGGAAGTGGTCGTGGCTCAGGATGCTGCCGCCCACGATGGGCAGGTCGGCGTTGCTGCCCACGAAGTAGTGGGGGAAGAGGGCCACGAAGTCCAGCAGCTTGCGGAAGGTGGCACGCTCGATCTTCATGGGGGTGTGCTGGTTGTTAAAGACGATGCAGTGCTCATTGTAGTAGACATAGGGGCTGTACTGGAAATTCCACGCACTGTCGTTGATGGTCAGCGGGATGATGCGGTGATTTTCCCGGGCGGGATGGTTCAGCCGGCCGGCATAGCCCTCGTTCTCCACGCAGAGCTGACACTTGGGGTAGGCACTCTGAGGAGCCAGCTTTGCGGCTGCGATGGCTTTGGGGTCTTTTTCGGGCTTCGACAGGTTGATGGTGATGTCGAGGTCGCCGTAGGGGGTCTTGGTGACCCACTTGACGTCCCGCTTGATGCGGTAGCGGCGGATGTAATCGGTGTCCTGGCTGAACTTGTAGAACCAGTCGGTGGCGGCCTGGGGGCCGTCGGTCTCGTACCGCTCTTCGAAGTTGGCGCGGACGATGCTGGGGCGGGGCGTCAGCACACCCATGAGCCGGGTGTCGAAGAGGTCGCGGGCCGTGGGGCTGTCGTCGCAGACGCCACGGGCTGCGGCATCGTCCACCAGCGTTTTCAGGATGCTTTCGAGGTCGGCGTAGCAGACGTCGCTCTCCGGCTCCGTGAAGCTGTCGAGCTGCATGGTCATGAGCAGCTGGTTGCGGATGTAGATCTCGTCGTCAGGCAGGATGAGGCCGGTGTCCAGACCGTAGTTGACGAGCTGCTGGATGGCAGTGGAGATCATAGGACAGCGCCTCCCTCCGGACGGATGGACAGGACGTGGCAGCGGCCCTCGCCGAGGATGGCTTCCATACCGGCCTTGAACTCATCCAGCATCTCCACAGGCACGAAAGCCTGCACCGTGCCGGCGAAACCGCCGCCGTGGACGCGGACAGCGCCCTTATCGCCCAGCAGATGCTTGGCGGCAGCGATGGTCACGCCCACTTCCTGATGCTCCTTATAGCCTGCGGGGATGACGTTCTGCAGATACTCCCAGCTGCTGCGGCCGGACTCGTTCACGAGGCAGAGGAAGGTGTCGAAGTCGCCATCGCGGAGTGCGGCCACCTGCTTGGCCACACGGTCGTTGTCAGCGTAGACGTGGAAGGCACGGAGGACGGCGCGGTCGCCGCACTGCCTGCGGCACTCGGGCAGCTTTGCAAGGAAGGTCTCGAACGGCACATCCCGCAGCACCTCGCCGCCGCAGACAGCGGCCACGGCGCGGCACTCAGCCGGGATGGCGGCGTACTCGTCGGTCAGGTCGGCGTGGTCTGCGCCGGAGTCGAGGATGCAGAGGGCCAGACCAGCCTTGGAGAAGTCCACAGCCACCGGCTCCACCACGGGCTTTGCGGGGCTGGCGAAGTCGATGGTGATGATGTTGCCCACACTGGAAGCCATCTGGTCCATCAGGCCGCAGGGCTTGCCGAAGTAGACGTTCTCAGCCCACTGGCCGATCTGCGCGATGGCGATGGGAGAGACCTTCTTGGCCATGAAGCAGTCGTTCAGGATGACGCCGATGAGCACCTCAAAGGCGGCAGAAGAGGAGACGCCGCTGCCCTTCGGCACGTTGGAAGAGATGTAAATGTCCAGACCGGCCAGCTTTGCGCCCCGCTGGGTGAAGGCGGCGCATTCGCCGCGCAGCAGGGCGGCGGTGGTGTTCTCCTCTTCCTTGCGGGCCTCGAGGTCGTTCAGATCAATGACGCACAGATCATAGCCCTCGCTCTGGACGCGGAGCTGGTTCTTGTCGTTGGGGGCTGCGGCGGCGATCATGTCGATGTTCACGCTGCCGGCCAGCACCCGGCCGTGCTGGTGGTCGGTGTGGTTGCCGCCGATCTCGGTGCGGCCCGGCGCGCTGTAAAGGCCGGCCTCAGCGTGGGAGCCGAAGGTCTTTTCCAGCCCGTCCAGCACGGCGGCGTAACGGGCGGCTTCAGAGGCCGTCTCGGCGGGAGCACAGCAATACAGGGAGGCGAGGCGTGCGGCGTGGACGCCGTCGGACAGCTCCTGCTTCCATACGGGAATGGACTTCATCATGGAATCTTCCTCCTGACAGACAGATACTTTTTTATTTCGTGTGGGCGATACAGCCCGCTTCTAATCCTATAGTAAAGGATTTGCCCGGAAAAAACCATGTGTTATTGTTGCATCTCAATGAAAAGTTGCAAAAAATCCCCTCCGGGGCTGTCCGGCGGGGATGCAAAATAAAAATCTCGGATAAATTACAACTGAGACAAAAGTTTTTTCGAAACCGGGAAAGCATTGTGTAACTGCGCCAAAACTTCCCGCTGCCGCGTCCCGGCGGGGGAGCGGGCCGCGATATGGAGAAACCTTACTGCGGCGGGCAGTGCAAAAGAAAAGGCCGCGCTCCACTTTTCCGGCGGAGCGCGGCCTTCTTGTCAAGGGAAGAAAATTATGATGTCAGGCGGAAGGCGAGGGAGCAGCGCCCTCCGGCCCGGGAACACAGGGAAAAATCACTGCATCAGGCTGCAGACGGCCTCGGCGTAAGCGGCGGGGTCATCCACGGGCAGGCCCTCGATGAGCTGTGCCTGTGCGTAGAGCAGAGCGCTGTACTTCTTGAGCTTCTCGGTATCGCCAGCCTCCTGTGCGGCTTTCAGCACAGCGAAGACGGGGTGGTTGACGTTCAGCTCCAGCACCTTGTCGCTCTTGACGCCCTCACTGCCGGGCTGCTTGGAGAGCACCTTCTCCATCTCGATGGACAGCGGGCCGTCGGCGGACAGGCAGACGGGGTGGTCCTTCAGGCGGGTGGAGACTTTGACCTCCTTGACCTTGCCGTCCAGAGCGTCCTTCATGGCGTCAAACAGAGCCTTGTTGGCGGTGGTAGCCTCTTCGGCGGCCTTCTTCTCGTCCTCGGTCTCGAGGCCCAGATCGCCGCTGTTGACGTTCTTGAACTCGACGGTGCCGTCCTTGCCCTCGGCATCCTTGCGGGGGTAGGTGCGCATGATCTGCAGACAGAACTCATCCACATCCTCGGTCAGGAGCAGGACGTCATAGCCCTTGTCCATGACCAGCTCAGCGGCAGGCAGCTTTGCCAGACGGTCGGTGGAGTCGCCGGCGGCGAAGTAGATGTACTTCTGCTCGGCGGGCATCTTGTCCACGTACTCCTGCAGAGTGACCATCTTCTGCTCCTTGGCAGACCAGAACAGCAGCAGGTCGCGCAGCAGCTCGGCGTGCATCCCGTAGTCGGAGTAAGCGCCGAACTTCAGCTGACGGCCAAACTCCTTCCAGAAGCTCTCGTACTTCTCGCGGTCGTTGGCCAGCATGGCGTGGAGCTCGTTCTTGATCTTCTTTTCCAGAGCGTTGTGGATGAGCTTGAGCTGATTGTCCTTCTGCAGCATCTCACGGCTGATGTTCAGGCTCAGATCCTGGCTGTCCACGATGCCCTTGACGAAGCTGAAGTAGTCGGGCAGCAGGTCGGCGCACTTCTCCATGATGAGGACGCCGGATGCGTACAGAGCCAGACCCTTTTCGTAGTCCTTGGTGTAGAAGTCATAGGGGCGGTGGCTGGGCACGAAGAGCAGGGCGTTATAGTTCGCGGTACCCTCGGTGCGGCTCACGATGACGCGGGCGGGGTCGGCGTAGTCGCTGAACTTATCCTTGTAGAAGCTTGCGTACTCCTCGTCGGTGACTTCGCTCTTCTGCTTCTTCCAGATAGGCACCATGCTGTTCAGAGTTTCCAGCTCGGTGTAGGTCTCCCACTCGGGCTTGTAGTCGTCGGGCTTCTGACGGCTCTTCTCCCGTTCCATCTGGATGGGGTAGCGCACATAGTCGCTGTACTTCTTGACGATGGCCGCGATGCCGTACTCGTCGAGGAAGTTGTCGTAGTTGTCGGTCTCCGTGTCGGGCTTGATGTGGAGGATGATGTCGGTACCGGCAGTCTCCTTCTCGGCAGGCTCAAGCTCATAGCCGTCAGCACCGCTGGATTCCCACTGCCAGGCCTCGTCGGAGCCGTAAGCCTTGGAGATGACCGTCACCTTGTCGGCCACCATGAAGGAAGAGTAGAAGCCGACACCGAACTGACCGATGATGTCGATGTTCTCATCCTTGTTGTCCTTCTTGAAGTCGAGGGAGCCGGAGTGGGCGATGGTGCCGAGGTTCTGCTCCAGCTCTTCCCGGGTCATGCCGATGCCGTTATCGGAGATGGTCAGGGTGCGGCTGTCCCTGTCGCGGGTGAGCAGGATGCGGAAATCGCCTTTGTTCATGCCGACGGAAGTGTCGGTCAGGCTCTTATAATACAGCTTGTCGATGGCGTCCGAAGCGTTGGAGATCAGCTCACGCAGGAAAATTTCCTTGTTGGTATAGATGGAGTTGATCATCATGTCCATCAGCTTTTTGCTCTCGGCCTGAAATTCTTTTTTCGCCATAATACAAAACCTCTTTTTATCAGATTTTAGCGCCCCGGCGGCGGAACTGCCCGGGCGCGTGTCGCATCAGGATCTGCCTGTGGAGAGTGCCGGCACACGGAGCGGAAAACCGCTCGTGAAAACTTAGCACTCACAACTTTCGAGTGCTAATATACACCGATGAGAGACAAAAATCAAGGGGCTTCATAAAAAGTTCAAAAAACTTTTCATTCGAGGCCAAAGCCGCCTTTACTTTCCCGCGCCAAAGCCGTATAATGGGCCGGAATGACAGACCTGTCTATAAGGAGGATGAGGGATGCGGCAGATAGAGCTGGAACTTGCAGGCGGCGGTGTGCTGACGGTTTCCCTGCGGGCGTCGCTGGACGCCATGCCCGCCGTGAAGCAGCGGCCTTTGGTGCTGGTGGTGCCGGGCGGCGGCTACAACCATGTCAGCCCCCGGGAGGGCGACCCGGTGGCCCTGCAGTTTGCGGCGGCGGGCTATCACACCGCCGTGCTGACCTACAGCGTGGGGGAGGGGGCGCAGAACTACCGGCCTCTCCGACAGCTGAACGAAGCGCTGGCTCTGCTGCGGCAGAATGCGGAAGAGTGGCACATCCTGCCGGATAAGATCGCCGTCTGCGGCTTCTCAGCGGGCGGACATCTGGCCCTGTCCGGCGCGGTGCTGGACATTCCGGGTGAGACGGCCCAGCAGAGACCCAATGCAGTGATTTTGGGCTACCCGGTCATCACGGCAGGGGAGTTTGCCCACCGGGGCAGCTTCGTCCAGCTGGCGGGCAGCGAGGATGCTGCCGCACAGCAGGCGTTCACCTTGGAGGATAAGGTGACCTCCGACACACCGCCGGTCTTCGTCTGGCATACCATGGAGGATAAGACCGTTCCGGTGGAGAACACGCTTCTCCTGCTGGCCGCCCTGCGGAGGGCGGGCGTGCCGTGCGAGGCACATCTGTTCGAGAAGGGCGCTCACGGCACCAGCATCAGCACCGCCGAAGTGGATGCCGCCGACCCTCACCGCGCCCACTGGGTGGCTCTCTGCCTCGAGTGGCTGGGGGAGACGTTTGGGTTCAAATTGAGTTGAATTTGGACATTCCTACAAAAAATTCATAAATTTATGGTTGACCTGCCCAAGATTTGAGCGTATACTGGTCAGCGGAAACAAACGAGGAAGAAGGAAACATACATGGAAAAGAAGATCTCGGTCAAAGACCTGCTGATGCAGGCATTCCTGACGGGCTGGGAGCTCTCCGACAAGAGCATCGCGCAGGACGAATATCTGCAGAGCGCCATTCAGGTCATCGAAGTGCTGCAGGTGGAGCTGGAAAACGTCTACGCGGAAGAGGGCCTCGGCCTGACCGACGGCGACGAGGTAGACCATCTGGACGACCTGCTCCGGGCCGACGGCCAGTGGCTGTATTACGGCGTGGAGGCGGAGAATTTCTTCCTCATCCAGTGGTACCCGGACGAAGCATCCGCCAAGGCAAAACTGGCACAGCTCGAGGAGCTGGGTGACGGCAAGCAGTACCTCGTGGACCTGAGCCTCAAGCGCACGAACCCCACCGAGGCCGAGAATTTCGGCAATTCCAATCCGGTGCAGCTGAGAAGTTGACCTCGGCGAAAGCCTCTCCCTTTGGGAGAGGTGGCACCGTAGGTGACGGAGAGGGCAAGCCTGTTGCCCGAGAGCCGCTGTACAGCGATAAGCTGTCTCTTTGTCAGAGCGAAGCTATCGCTGTATCGGTCTTCTCCGTCAGTGCCCTTGCCCTCTCAGTCTCGCTTCGCTCGACAGCTCTCCCAAAGGGAGAGCCTTTTGCAGAGAAAGGAATCGAACCAATGCAGCTTTCTGATACGGAGCGTCAGCGCCTCACCGCCATTCTGGCCCAATATGACCAGCACCCCGAAGTGCAGCGGATGCGGGAATTTATCCAGCACGGCGACGTGACCACCTACCAGCACTGCAAGAATGTGGTGCTGGTGAGCTTCTGGCTCAACCGCCGCTTCCATCTGGGCGCGGATGAGACGTCGCTGGCCGTGGGGGCCTTCCTCCATGACTTCTATCTCTACGACTGGCACAAGCGCAGCTCTTTCCGGGGCCTGCGCCGCCTGTTCGAGATGCACGGCTTTGCCCATCCCGGCTCTGCCTGCGTCAATGCCGAGCGCTGCTTCGCCATCACCAGAAAAGAGCAGAACATCATCTCGAGCCATATGTGGCCCCTGACCTTCCGCCATGTTCCCACCTGCCGGGAGGCGGTCATCGTCTGCCTGGCCGACAAATACTGCGCCGTGCTGGAAAGTATGTTCCAGCGCACCCGGGTGGCCGATACGGATGCCGGGGAGAACGAGTGGTAGCCCTCTCAGTCATCGCTGCGCGATGCCAGCTCCCCCAAAGGGGGAGCCATTGGCATGTCGGGTCACTTTCCGCTGACCGCTGAAAGCTCAATATGACGCAAAAAATAGTGCCCTGCTACAGAGATTCACAGCAGCTTGACAAGGGATATTGTCCCGAAGCTGCTGCCCTCTGTAGCAGGGCACTACTGTT
>OAWC01000236.1_pt1 | contig 47138 bp, 42 predicted proteins | sample 1495331 | NCBI WGS metagenome assembly OAWC01 (sample SAMEA2580115, study PRJEB22360) | human gut metagenome | biome: human gut; feature: human-associated habitat; material: faeces | place: Denmark | collected 2008/2010
CAGTTGAATTAAAAACATCACGTCCCGGTGTGACAAAAACAGAGCAGATTAAGACGGGGTATAGCAATGTAAATGATTATTCAAAATACCTGCAAGGAAAATACCATTATATGAATACGGGATTAAAAGAGACTCTAATGAGAATCATTCACTCAAAGAGCCTCTTTTATTGGTTCATTTTAAAAGTTTTCGATATTCAGATGGTGAACAGCCTTTTTGTTTATGAAACAGTCGACTGAAATACAGTGGGTTATCATAACCGACAATATGTGCAATTTCATTTACGGCATAATTTGTGGTTTCCAATAACATCTGGGAATTAGTGATTCGGATGGAGGTGATGAACTGCATAGGTGTTGTACCAGTGAATTTTTTGAAATTCCGAATAAACCAACTGACACTCATTCCTCTGGAAATAGCATATTCTTCGATGTTGATATCACGGTTATAGTTTTCGTTAAAATAGGACGCTGCAGTGTCCATTTCATGATCGAGGTATTCGTTTTTTAGTACATGTTTACGAGTAAGCTCCCGGTGAAAAATAATCAGTAAATGGCGCAGCAGTAGTGTCAGCATTTCTTCGTAGTCCTCCTGACATCTTTGTAATTCTAAAATAATTCGTTTAAAAATACGTTCGTATTCCAGAGATGTTCCAACATGGAAGATACGCTGGTCATTCGGGAAACCATAATTTCTTAAAATGTTCTTTACATCACTTCCGGTAAAATGCACCCAGTAAACTTCTGTTTTATCAATGCCATAGTATTCATATTTCTGAAATTCCTTGGGGCGGTAAAGTACTATGTTTCCTGCGGTAACGACAGTATCGTCATCTGTGTTGTCAAAATGAAAATGAGCTCGTCCGGCTGCTATATAGATGATTTGAAAGTCAAGTCTTCCTCTGGGACGATAAGTTGGAAGCTTTGGGTGTGAGGATAGGCGATAGGTGCCACAGCTTCCTACAATAAGTGGTCGGCTTTTGTCTTTGAAGTCGATAAGGGAGTGGTTGTGATAACCGGAATTTATATACATTTTGAGTCCTCCTTTGGAAAGTGAAATGTCTGACTGCAAGCAGTCAATATTGGTCTGCAGATAAAACTGCATTCACTTTAGTGTATCATTTTGTGCATATTTTGTCCATTTTTGTTTATAGACATTTTCTTTGCAAAAATGTATGATGGTTTCAAGGTAATACAAGGACGGAAGATAATGAGACACAGAAGGTATTTTATTGATTGCCTAATGCGGTGAATAAAAAAATATATATTAAAGGAGGATTACACAATGCTCGTACCACGCTTTTATGAAGATTTGAATGTTATGCATGACAAGACAATGCCGGCAAGGACATATTACATTCCGGCATCAGTTCGTATGAATGATTTAGTGGAGCATCGGGAAAGATCGGATCGTTTTCAGCTGTTAAACGGAGAGTGGAAGTTTCAGTATTATAACAGCATTTATGACGTAACGGAATCATTTTATGAGAAAGGTTATGATGTTTCTGGGTTTGATCAGGTAACTGTTCCGGGTGTATGGCAGATGGATGGTTATGACACGCATCAGTACACGAATATTCGTTACCCGTTTCCATTCGATCCACCATATGTGCCACAGGATATTCCATGTGGAGCATATGTTCATAACTTTGAATATCACAGAGAAAAAAAGGCATCAAAAGCATTTCTGAATTTTGAAGGTGTCGATAGCTGTTTTTATGTATGGGTAAATGGTGCTTATGCCGGATACAGTCAGGTGCCTCACGCTACCAGTGAATTTGATGTAACAGACTTGTTGAACGAAGGGGAAAATACATTAGCGGTTTTGGTGCTCAAATGGTGTGATGGATCGTATTTGGAGGATCAGGATAAGTTTCGGATGAGTGGCATTTTCAGAGATGTTTATTTGCTGAAAAGACCGGAAACGACAATCAGAGATTATTACATTACGACAGATGTAGAAAAAGACAGCGTTGTTGTGAAATTGGATATGCATTTTGCAGAACCAGTGGAAACGAAAGTTACTATAGAAGATAAATATGGAGCAGTCGTAGCAAGAGGGGAAACAGCAGAGAATGGTGTGTTAGAACTGACCGTGTTAAATCCGGTTTTATGGAATGCGGAGAATCCTTATTTGTATCAGGTTATTTTGACAATGCCGGATGAAGTGATCGTTGATCGGATTGGATTCCGGACGATTGAAATTAAGGACAAGGTTGTTTATTTTAACGGAGAAAAGATTAAATTCCGTGGAGTCAACCGCCATGATTCTGATCCGGAGACGGGGTTTGTAATCAGTATCCAGCAGATCAAAAAGGATCTGATGCTGATGAAGCAGCATAACTTTAACGCGATTCGTTCCAGTCATTATCCAAATGCACCATATTTTTATCAGATGTGCGATGAATATGGATTTATGGTGATTGACGAGGCGGATATTGAGGCACATGGACCATTTATGCTGTACCGGAAGGAGGATACAGACCAGAACCGTTTTCACCGTTGGAATGAAAAGATTGCAGATGATCCGGCATGGGAAAAGGCAATTGTGGACCGTGTCCAGCTTATGGTACAGAGAGACAAAAACCGTCCAAGCATTGTAATGTGGTCTATGGGAAATGAAAGTGCGTATGGATGTAATTTTGAAAAGGCGCTTGCATGGACAAAGAAGTTTGATCCGGACAGGATCACGCAGTACGAAAGTGCAAGATACCGTAATTATGATATTACCTATGATTATGACAATTTGGATCTTTACAGCCGGATGTATCCGTCACTGCAGGAGATAGAGGATTATCTGAAAAAAGACGGAAGCAAACCGTTTCTGCTGGTAGAATACTGCCATAGTATGGGAAACGGACCGGGAGATTTTGAAGATTATTTTCAGATGATTCATAAGGATGACCGGATGTGTGGTGGGTTTGTCTGGGAGTGGTGTGATCATGCAATCGCACATGGAACGGCAGAAAATGGAAAGACCAGATATTATTATGGAGGGGATCATGGAGAAACCATTCATGATGGCAATTTCTGTATGGACGGGCTGGTCTATCCGGATCGTACGCCGCATACGGGACTGCTGGAATATAAAAATGTCTATCGTCCGGTGAGAATCGTATCTTATGACCAAGAAAACGGACAGATGGTTCTTCACAATTATATGGATTTTGATGATTTGAAGGATTATGTGGATATTTTCTATGAAATGACACAGGATGGCTTGACTGTGGAAAAAGGAAAACTGGCAAATGTTGTTGCATCACCCCATAGCGATGCGGAAGTGGAGTTGAAGCTGCAGGTCCCAAATACCGGTAAGATTTATCTGAAGCTTATTTACCGGTTGAAAAAGGAAATGCCGTTGCTTGAACAGGGGTATGAATTAGGTTTTGATGAAATGAAGCTTGTAAATGAGGATGATAGAAACAGACAGGCTGTAAAGTGGCTGGAGCAGGAAAAAGTAATGGGAACCATTGCTGTTAAGGAAAACGATAAGCAGATCGTGTTACAGGCAAAGGATTTTACTTATGTTTTAGATAAGCGTACCGGATTGTTTGAGGACATGCAGTTTGCCGGAAGAAGTTATATTAACCATCCAATGGAATTGAATATTTGGCGGGCTCCGACGGATAACGATATGTATATAAAACTGGAATGGGAAAAGGCACATTATGATGCTGCCTATACCAGAGCATACCGTATAGAGGTGCTCCAGAACAAGCACGGTGTACTTATCATGGAGCATCTGGCAGTAGTAGCTGATACCGTACAAAAGATTTTGGATGTGGAAATGACATGGAAGATCAATGGAGACGGGAAAATAGAGGCGGTTATAGAGGCAGTAAAAGATAAAGAATTCCCGGATCTGCCAAGGTTTGGGATTCGGATGTTTTTGAATAAGAAAATGGATGAGATTACTTATTTTGGAATGGGACCACAGGAAAGCTACCGGGATAAACACCAGGCTTCCTGTCATGGATTGTTCCGTTCGAAGGTGGCTCAGATGCATGAAGATTATATTCGTCCACAGGAGAATGGAAGCCATTATGACTGTGATTATGTAGAGCTTACAAATGGTCAATGTGGAATTGCAGCAGTTTCAAAGAATCCATTTTCGTTTAACGCTTCTGTTTATACACAGGAGGAGTTGGAACGGGTATCGCACAATTATGAATTGAAAGAATCGGATAGCACCGTATTCTGTATGGATTATGCAATGAATGGAATTGGTTCAAATAGCTGCGGACCGGATGTCATGGATAAATATCGGTTTGATGAGGAAGCATTTCAGTTTCAGTTTGAATTAATTCCGTTTGTAAAAGGATAATACAAGACACTGATAATCAAAGCAAATGGTTTCTAAATAACAAATAGTGAAGGGGCGATTCTTATGGAGGAAAAGAAATACTTAAAATGGTACAACAAGATAGGATACGGATCTGGTGATATTGCGGGAAATGTAGTGTATGCATTCCTGACATCATTTGTGATGGTATATCTGACAGATACGATTGGATTGGCATCCGGTATAGTGGGAACACTGATTGCCGTTTCCAAATTACTCGATGGGTTTACAGACATCTTTTTTGGATCAATGATTGATAAGACGCATAGTAAGATGGGAAAGGCAAGACCATGGATGCTGTATGGTTACATTGGTTGTGCAATTACGTTGGTAGCCTGTTTTGCAGTTCCAACAAGTCTTGGCAGGACGGCACAGTATGCGTGGTTCTTTATTGCGTATACGCTGTTGAATGGCGTGTTTTATACGGCAAATAACATTGCTTATTCTGCTCTGACATCACTTGTTACCAAGAACAGTAAAGAGCGTGTGCAGATGGGTTCTTACCGTTTCATTTTTGCTTTTTCAACCAGTCTTCTGATTCAAGCAGTTACTGTTGGATTCGTTGCAAAATGTGGTGGAGATGCAGCCGCATGGCGTATGGTTGCAATTATTTATGCAGTGATCGGATTAGTTGTGAATACTATTTCCGCATTATCTGTTAAAGAACTTCCGGAAGAGGAATTAAATGGAGGAGACACAACAGGTGAAGAGGAAAAATATGGGCTGGTTCAAGCATTCAAGCTGCTGGTAAAGAATAAATTTTATCTGATGATCTGTGGTACTTATATTTTGCAGCAGTTATACAGTGCAATGATCGGTGCCGGTATTTATTATATGACCTGGGTTTTGAAAAACAAAAATCTGTTTGGACAATTTGCCTGGGCGGTAAACATTCCTCTTATCATTGCATTAATCTTTACACCAACACTGGTTGGAAAGTGGAATGGTATGTATAAGCTGAACTTGAGAGGTTACATCCTTGCCGTGATTGGCAGAGCTCTTGTTGTTGTTGCCGGATATATGGGAAGTATTCCTTTGATGATGGTATTTACAGCATTAGCAGCATTAGGACAGGGACCTTGGCAGGGAGACATGAATGCAGTGATCGCATCTTGTTCCGAGTATACCTACCTGACACGGGGAAAGCATGTGGAGGGTACGATGTATTCCTGTACTTCACTTGGCGTTAAGATTGGCGGAGGTATTGGAACGGCGGTCGTAGGATGGCTCTTAGAACTTAGTGGCTATGTGGGAACACATGCTGTACAGCCACAGTCCGCGTTGAATATGATGCAGTTTATGTATCTTTGGCTGCCACTGATCTTTGATGTACTTATTATGTTTATCCTTTCCAGAATGAATGTGGAGGAGACAAATGCAAAGATCAAAAAAGAAAAGGAGATGGTTTTGTGGTGACACAGGATTTAGTGAAAAAATTAAAAGATGGATTGTATGATGCAAAACTGAAAGATATCTATGTAGATGAAAAGAAGATATCGTATGAAAGAAATCGTTATATAAAAGCAGTGGAGAGTTATACGGTACATTTTGGCGAAGGTGAGGTATCTGTCTTTAGTGCACCGGGAAGAAGCGAGATTGGTGGAAATCATACAGACCATCAATGTGGAGAGGTGCTGGCGGCGTCCATCAACAATGATGCGATTGCTATTGTGCAGAAATTGAAAGAACCATGCGTCAAAGTTATATCGGATGGGTATGAATTGATTACGATAGATTTGGATGATCTGGGCAGGAGAGAGGACGAGGCGGTAACAACAAATGCACTGATTCGAGGGGTATTAGCAAAAACAAAAGAATATGGGTATCAGATAGGAGGCTTTCAGGCTTTTGTCACCAGTGATGTGCTGATCGGAGCGGGATTATCTTCCTCGGCTGCATTTGAAACGTTGATGGGAACCATCTTATCCTATCTGTTTAATGATGGTAAAATTTCGCCGATTGAAATCGCCATGATTGGACAGTTTGCGGAAAATGTATATTTTGGAAAACCTTGTGGCTTGATGGATCAGATGGCATGCTCTGTAGGCAGCTTGGCACATATCAATTTTCAGAATCCGACCGCACCTTTTGTAGAGCGGATTGAGTTTGATCTGGATGCTCAGGGATATAGTCTTTGTATTACAGATACGAAAGGCTCCCATGCTGATTTGACAGCGGAGTATGCAGCAATTCCGGAAGAAATGAAAAAAGCAGCAGCCTGTCTTGGAAAAGAAGTGCTTGGACAAGTTTCAAAAAAAGAAATACTTGCAAATTTGTCAGGAATCAGGGAAAAGGCTGGTGATAGAGCAGCACTTAGAGCAATTCACTACGTGTGTGAAAATGAGCGTGTGCAAAAAGAAGTGGCAGCATTGAGAGAGAATAGATTTGGAGAATTTTTAAGATTAGTTAAAGAGTCAGGTGATTCTTCTTATAAGTATTTGCAGAATGTGTATGTGTGCCATGATGTGGAACATCAGAATGTTTCTATTGCATTGGCTGTCAGTGATATGATTTTAGGCGTGCAGGGAGCAAATAGGGTGCATGGTGGTGGCTTTGCCGGAACAATACAGGCATTTGTACCAAATGATATTGTTACATTATATAAAACAGAGATGGAAAAGGTGTTTGGAGATGGTGCTTGTGATGTACTTAAAATTCGCAAATATGGTGGAATTCAAGTGATGTAAGATACTCAAAAAAGACAAGGAGGAATGGTTATGGGTAGCATTTTAGTATTAGGTGGAGTTGGTTTTACGGTAAAAGAGGTTGTGGAAACTGCAAGAAAAGTGACAGAACATCCAATTCCGGCGAAGGAAGAACCGCGTCGAGCAGGAGATCCATCTATGTTGATCGCTTCCGGTGCAAAAGCAAGGGAAGTGTTAGGATGGAATCCGCAATATGCAGATTTGGAAACAATTATCGGTACGGCATGGAAATGGCATAAAAGTCATCCAAATGGATATCAGAATGTGTAAAGGGGGGGAGTGTCATGATTAATGAGTATATCAATGAACTTGTGGCGTATGGATTGAACCAGGGATTGGTTGATCCGGAAGATGAAGTATATGTGACGAATCGCCTTCTGGAATTATTTCAATTGACAGAGCATGAAGGAACAGCGAAAGAGGTTAGATCAGAAAGAGAATTGTCACAGATTTTAAACGATATGTTGGAATATGCATGTCGGCAGGGGATGCTGGAGGAAGAAACAATTACGGAAAAGGACTTGTTTGATACAAAGATTATGGGAATATTGACACCCCATCCCTCTGTGGTTCGCAGGCAGTTTTGGGATAAATACAATATATCTCCTAAAGCTGCAACAGATTTTTATTATCAGTTTAGCCAGGCAACAAATTATGTTAGAAAAGATCGAATTGCAAAGGATGAGAAATGGACAGCAAATACAGAATTTGGTGCAATGGATATAACCATCAATTTATCAAAACCGGAAAAAGATCCTCGTGATATTGCAAAGGCAGGAAAAGCAAAAAAATCGGGGTATCCGAGTTGTTTGCTATGCAAAGAAAATGAAGGTTACGCCGGACATCTTTCTCATCCGGCAAGGCAGAATCATCGAATTATACCAATCACATTATGCGGAGAGAAATACAATCTGCAGTATTCACCGTATGTATATTATAACGAACACTGCATTATCTTTAATGATAAGCATATTCCAATGAAAATTGATAAAGCGGTTTTTGCCAAATTGTTGGATTTTGTGCGGCAGTTTCCACATTATACGGCAGGATCGAATGCAGATCTCCCGATAGTAGGTGGTTCTATACTGAGCCATGATCATTTTCAAGGAGGCGGATACGAATTTGCAATGGCAAAGGCTCCATATGAGACGGAATTTTCGTTAAAACAATTTCCGGACGTTCATGCAGGAATTGTAAAATGGCCTATGTCTGTGATTCGCCTGCAGGGAGAAATTACCGAATCAATAGTAAAGGCTGCAGATCATATTTTAATGCTTTGGCGCAGATATACAGATGAGAAAGCATTTATTTTCAGCGAAACCAATGGAGTACCACATAACACGATCACACCGATTGCGAGAAAAAAGGGCAACCTATTTGAGTTAGATATGGTACTGCGAAATAATATTACGACAGAGGAGTTCCCAATGGGTGTATATCATCCGCATCCGGAATACCATCATATCAAAAAAGAAAATATTGGCTTGATTGAGGTGATGGGCTTAGCGGTTCTTCCTGCCAGACTGAAAAAAGAAATGGCAGAGCTGGAACACAGAATATTGAATAAGGAGAATCTGTGGGAAAGCGATTTGACAAAATCACATGCAGAGTGGGCAGAGAAATGGATGCCAAACTATGAAATCACAGACGACAATATTCATGCAATCGTGCAAAAGGAAATAGGATTTGTGTTTGCAAAAGTGCTGGAATGCGCAGGTGTTTACAAAAGAACACCGGAAGGACAAGATGCCTTCAAAAAATTTTTGGAGTGCATATAAAAAAAGGACCATTTCACATTTGTGAAGTGGTCTACTTTTTCAGTATTCAGTTTTCACAAATAGTCCTTTTAGCCAGATTATGCATGATATACATGCTCAAAGTATCCTTTATAGAAAGCTAAAAGGTTGTTGATATAATTTTTGAATTTGCTCATTTTGTATTCCTCCTTTCCTTGTTTGCAAATTCATTATAGGTCACGATGGATAAGAATGCTTGCCAAATTAAAAGAAAATGTAGACAAATGTTGCAGAGGAAATCAACAATTAAGTAATAAAGGGGAGATGTATCGATGCATTTGACGTTTAAGGAAACAAAGGAAGAGGTATATGCGGCGCAAAGAGTGTCAAAACATGTATCTCCACATTTACATAATGCATTGGAGATTGTGTGCGTAACGGAAGGAACACTTGAGATGGGAGTGGGGAAGGAATTATATCATATGGAAAAGGGTGATATCGGATTTGTCTTTTCTGATATTATTCATCATTATCAAGTGTTTTCAGAAAAAACGAGCCGGGCGGATTATATCTTGGTTCCGTCTTCTTTTGCAGGAGTATTTAAAGATAAAATACAAGGATATGCTCCTAAATATCCGGTTATTCGTGCGGGGCAGATTGAACCAGATGTTTATAATGCAATTCAGGCGATTATCCAAATGGAAGAAAACGAACCTATGATTGTTCAAGCTTATGTTCAAATTGTGCTGGCAAGATGTATAGGAAAAATGGAATTGGTGGAAAAAAGTTGTGTGGGAAGTGATGACTTAATTTATCGTACTGTATCTTATATATCAGGAAATTTCAGGAGACAGTTTTCTTTGGAAGATATGGCACGCGATCTTGGAGTGAGCAAGTATGTATTATCCAGGGTGTTTTCTAAAACATTTCACCGTAATTTCAATCAGTATCTCAATGATGCCAGATTAAGTTATGCATGCACAAGATTGGTAAATACCAGTGATACGATCCTGAATATCTGTCTGGACAGCGGTTTTGACAGTCAGAGAACATTTAACAGAGTGTTTAAAGAACGCTATAAAACCGCACCAAGTGAATATCGGAAAAACAAAAGACGAAATGGGTAAGGGGATAGAAGTGGGAAATTCAAAAATATAGGAAGGCAGGACTGAGATGGTATAATAAAGTTGTAACACCAACACTGGAATAAATGATATAATCAAAATGAAAGTGAAGGTGATTAAAATGGCAAACACGAACAAACGTTATGAGCCTGAATTCAAAAAAAGATGGTCCGGCTTGTATTAGAAGAAGGACGAACCATCGCAAGCGTCAATAAAGAGTATAACCTAGGAGAAGGAACTGTCCGGAGCTGGATCAGACAGTTTGAAGAAGAATGCGAAAAGAATCCAGAAATAAAAGAAACAAAAGACATTTATGAAGAAAACCGCAGACTCCGTAAAAAATTGGAAGAAGTAGAAAAAGAAGTTCGTTTCCTAAAAAAAGCAGCCGCATTCTTCGCAAAGGAAATCGATTAGAGCAATACCAATTTATTGACCAATACCACAATGAGTTTGGAGTAAGATGGCTTCTTGACCGATTCCATATTTATCCGAATTCCTACTATAATTACAAAAAGAACAGAAAGGCAGGTTATCTGGCAGACAAAGAAAAGAAAAAACAACAAATATTAAGTATTTACTATGAATATGACGGACGTCCCGGATATCGGATGATGGTTATATTTTTAAGAAGAAGGGGAATCAGTCTGAGCAGGACAACTGTACTCAAATATATGAGGGAATTAAAGCTCAGATCTGTTGTGATACCCCAAAATCTCGGTACCGTAAAGGAGACTGTTATAAAAAATTTAATAACCTGTTAAAGCAGGACTTCACAGCAATTAGACCAAACGAAAAATGGTGTACAGATTTTACTTATTTTAATCTATCGGATGGTGCAAAAAGATATAACTGCAGTATTATAGATCTGTATGATAAATCGGTACTAGCAACCCTGAATAGCAAAAGAATTGATGCGGAATTGGCTATCCAGACATTACAGATTGCCCTTGACAGAAATCCTGTAAAAGGAAAAATTATTCTGCATAGTGATCAGGGTTCACAGTATACCTCCAGAGCCTTCACAGAATTTTGTGAGGAAAAAGGGATTCAACAGAGCATGAGCAAAGCAGGATGTCCTTATGATAATTCTCCGATGGAAAGTTTTTATGGAACATTTAAGTCGGAATTTATATGACAGAATCGGTTTGAAACAGATCAAGAGTTAAATGAAAGCACGTTGGATTATGTATATGGCTATTACAATCATATACGTCCACATTCATCAAATGGATACATGACACCGTTTGAAAAGAGATATTCCAATCAATGATTTTTTTCAGTGTGAATGTTACCAAAATGCTTGACCATCTCAGTAGGAGAGACACTGGCTATGGCAGACCACACGCTGTTAGATCCGTCCTGGTTTGCATATGATACGCCGGGACTGTGGAATAATTATACCCACAATGGACTGCTGTATCTGTATACCCCGGACGGGGAACAGAAAAGCCGGTGGATCCAGATGATCCGGGACTAAAAGCCGGATCAGGTGGAGGCAGGCTGTAGTGAATGTTGTCAGGGAATCCTTCTGCGAGTGCTGGGAAAAAGTGGCGATGCAGTGTATGATTATTTTGAGGATATCGCCAGGGAGGTGTGATCTTTTTCACAGAAAATCCATGGCAGCAGGCGGCTTAGGATCTGCCAGGACAGAAAGGCATACAGAGCACCTGCCACATTGGTGCCAATGCGGAGAGCAATGGCTGTTTTCACACCAAAGAGAGAACCGGCAATGGAAAGTGCCCCAAAGGTGTTAAAGACGGTCTGCCAGGAGTAACCGGCAGAATATCCTACGCCGATACCGCCGATGACACCGATGTATGGATACAGCCAGGCCGGCAGGGTGTTATATAACACAAGGAAGATGCCACAGCCAAGGATGTTAAAGACACCTCTTTTCCAAGTACGGTCTTTGCTGTCTTCCGGAAAAGGAAGGCACACGCTCATGCAGGCAATGCCTGCCCACATAGCCCGGGGCAGGGAAAGCAGCTGCATGATAAACATAGCCGAGCAGACGATCCAGGTAAGGGATAAATACCACTGGCTGCGGGCAGATTTTAAGTTAAATTCACGGAACAGATCCGGAAAACTACGCCGGTAAGGGCGTTTTTTTTGATTCTTGTAAAAGACAAGCATACAGACCATCATGCTGACAAGCAGCCCCAGTACCCGGAGAAGATAGGCTCTGCCGGTAACATCGTAGCCGTAGAGCAGAAGATATCCTAAAACGAAGGTGGACTGGTTGTACATGATCACATTGTGACATCCAAGGATCATTAGCAGCAGGATGCTGATGAAATTTACCAAAAGAGATGCCGGTGCCGGCAGGGTGTTGGCCAGACGGGGACCGGTGATCAAAAGGGTAAAAATACCAGCAATACATATAAGCCCATGGGAGGTGCGGATGCCGAAGTCAGCCTGGCGCAGCACCAGAAGAGCCAGCAGAAAAACCACTCCGGCTACGCTGTTGTCAGAACCAAAGAGCATGCTAAAAAGTGTCACAAACACAAAGCAGAAGGCCATCACAAGATAGACTTTAAAATTATAGATAAGAATGTGGCGTCTTTTCTCTTTTGGATCGGTTGTGTTTTTGATCAAGGCTTTGGAGCCGGTCGAACTTAATTGTAATTCTTCATAAAAAGTCATAGAAAATTGTCTCCTTGTCGTAGGTAGTATGGCACACCATACTACAGAATGGGAAAAATGTCAAGGATCTCCTGCGCAACTGGAAGAAAGAATTCCTTGCTAATGCTCCTCTCGCATTCGATAATAAGCGGGAAGACAATCTCCGGGAAAAACTTGCCGAAGAACGCAAGGCAAAAGCCGATGGGCAGATAATATCATGATTGAACGCTGGTTCCGCAGCTTCAAGTATGAGGAAGCATATCTTACGGAGTATGCTAATCTCAAAGAAGCAAGAGAAGCCATCGGAAGGTATATCTACACCTATAACTTTGAAAGAAGCCATCAGTCCATTGGGAACAAACGACCTGCCGAGGTATACTATCCGGTAATGCTTCTGGAGGCAGCCAGAGCAGCCGCATAATATAAAAATCCGGAAGATGCTTCACACATTTTCCATGTAACTCGTCAACATATCAGTTCAAGATAAAAATATCAAATTTTTATCTTGACAACTGAGCCATTATAACTGGTATTAGAATTGAAAAATTTTTTTACAAGTATGCTCCAAATGCTTTAATTTTCAATCTTTCAGGCTTTGCGGATGGTAAAGCAGTTTTCTACGTCTTTCTAAAGAACGACCTAAAAGAAAATGATGATTTGCTTAGTAGACTCTATGAACATGCATTAAATGGCGAATTTGCATTTTTAGATGATTACGTTCAAAAGTTCTTCATATACGACTTTGAGAAAAACTTAATTGCAACATCTACATCTAAGAAAGTGGGGTGATTGTATGAGCGTTTATAAAACAAAATTTTATGGCGAATATAAATTTTCAGATAATGCGACACCATACCTTTTGACTTATCTTAGTAAGTTTTTTAGAACAATTCACATTGAGCGAGATGTAGAAAAAATCAAAGAAAGCTACTATAACTGGAAAGACTACAGCTATTATGGTGATTTAGGATATGAAGGTGAATTATATGTTAATCCCGAAGACAAAAGCTACGGGAATAAGAATTTGATGGCAGTTACCAGATGGTGCCATTTTGCAATTGATAAAAGAGATGACGGAAATTTTCTTATCTGGAATGGCAACAAAAGGTTCTACCATTATGAAGCTTGGATTCAGTATATTATTGACCGATTTTTATAACCTCATAAGATGAAGCTTAACGGTGTAATGTTTGAAGTAGGTATTGGTTCTACAGATGCTAACTATATGGTTTTATATGAAAACAGGCTCATTAAATATTATGCAAAAGACCCAAGAGAACTAGAACGGCTAAGGAATGATTTCAAAAATTCGGATATTATCCTTGACATTATGAATAAAATACCACCGCTGTCAAGTTTATAACTACAAGAAACCCCTGTATTGGGGCTTTTTGTAATTGTTCTTTCTTATACGTATATTAGAATTATTGAAAGCAATGTTGCAAATACCACTTATTATTATTCGATTAATAATCATTATTAAATTTCATTCAAATCCTGTTATAATAGATATTATAAGATAGAAACTACTTATTATTCACAAAAAGGAGGTTCCCATATGGAATATGATGTACAAATTGATATGGCTAGTAAAAAGTCAACAGCATATGAAAATTATGCAGATATTAAAAAGGCTGTAGAAAGTGCTTCTCTAGGTTTATATTCAAATTACGGCGTCCAAATACAAAATATTCAGACTATCAATGAAAAGGTAATTATGCATTTAAGAATACCAAACGATATTGCCGATAATTTTAGCATTGGCAATCATATGCGCGGAGTTGCTACTTACTTAATGAAAAATTACAATGAAAAATATTCAAGTCAGCTTCTCGGAAAAAGATTACTCAAATACACAGTCATTCCAACACCTACCGATAAAGAAGACAACGATATTTCGTTTAATAATAAGTTATCCGCAATAAGTAAATTCAGCGAATTACTAAAATATAATGATGAAAAATCAAAACAAAAAATATCTAAAATAATTTCAATTTTGTATGAGGAGGATTAACTATGAACAAGAATTTTCACTATGTAATTCCAGCTATACCAGCAAAAGCAGGTATTAAAATCAAAGATTTTGAACCGTATTTTCCTAGCTTAAAGAGGGGATTCAATAACCATACTGTAAAAAACAACCCTAAAGAAATCGACGATATCTATTTATCAGATGATGTAGATAATTGCATTGTCTTTGATTTCTGGTCCGAAAAAGAGCTTCCATCAGGCCGCGAACTTCAAAGCATGAGAAGGATATCAGAAAAATTAGCCGATATTGATTCATCAATCGTAATCGGTAAATCACATGTTCTTGTTTCGGCATAATAGATAAAGATATATAGAATTAATTATATCAGAAATGCACCGAATTTGATATAATAAAGTGTAAAAATATTGGAGGTTGACTAAATGGGTCGAAAGTCAGAAGTTGAATTAACTAATATGTATTTGGTTTATTTAGATAGGAGTGTGAGCATATATTGACAGAATTACAAATGATATATAAAGCATCTTACGATTACTTACTACAGATGCTCCCGGAAAAAATAACAGAACAACGACTGCAGGATTACTTCGTAGGTGATAGTCAGGATTTCTTGTCCTTGCGAGATGTGTTCGTACAGTTTATTCATTCGGCGCAGAACTATCAGAGAATGCCAAATGTAATAAAGTTTGATCAGCGAAAAGAAGATATGTCAGATGTTTTATGTGATTATGATTTTTATAAAATAAAGGATATGGATGTTGATGAACTGTACCAGATCCTTCGTAAGAGATACAATATAGGTGGCAAAGACTCAAAACAGAATAGCTGGTATAAATGGAGTAAGTCAGTTGTTGATGCGGCTAAGTTTATGAGTGAATTTAAGGATGTTGAAGATTTTAAGCTTTTTGTTGATAGGTTTTCATATAACTTTTCAACAAGAATGGCTTTACCGTTACTTATAGAAAAAAAGATTAGTGGTATTGGTTTTGCCTTAGCTTGTGATAGTCTTAAGGAACTTGGCTATCTTGACTATCCTAAGCCGGATGTTCATATTAAAGAGGTATTTTATCAAATAGGTGTTGCTGAGAAAGACGATATTGCTGTATTTGAAGTTATTGATAAAATGGCAACAGAATGCAAGGAAATAGATAGAAAAGTTTCTCCCTATAAAATTGATAAGATATTATGGCTTATATGTTCAGGAAAGTTTTATAAAGATGATATTTCAATCGGACAACATCGTGATGAATTGATTCAATACATAAAAGAAGCTAGGGTAAAGTTTTTGTGGGAAAATAAAAAATAGAAAGCACCGGATTCCTGTGTTAGGATTGAAGTTGACTAGACAAAAATCCAAGGAGGGTGCTTTCATGATTAACAGTATACAACATTTTCAAGAAAAAGGGGTAAAGAATTTAACAGAAATTTTTAGTCACTATACGGATGACCTTACCAAGTTTGCAGAAATGGTTTATGAAGTGACTAAAGAGGTAACGAAGTTAGGGCTTTCCCTGATTGAAGAAGAACTGGAAAGCTATGATGAACTGCTGCGTAAACGACAGGACCTGCGAAAAGGCGGGTACATTGAACGCCGGGATGAAACGAAGCTTCTGACCAGCCTGGGAGAAATCTGCTACAGCAGGACGTATTTTCACAAGACCATTAGGCTGGAGCAGAACCGGTGCTGATAAGATGGCAAGACTGCGTATATACCGCCAGAATAAGAGGGATATACTGGAACTGGTTCGATACCAGAAAAAAGAACTGCCACTGGCTGCAGGTACAGAAGAGGTGATATATTCAGCAACGCAGATGCTGGCTGCGGAAAGACGCAACAGAAACAGGCTTGGAAAACTGGCAGATATGCCGGTATACAGTATTCCTTATCCACAGATAAAAAAGATAGCGGCACTAAAAAATCATATATGGGGATTGTAAGAAAAGAAAAAATCGGATATAGTAAAGACAGTTATCAAATCTGAAACAGGTCACAGGTGTAGTCTGTCTAATACTTTCCGACAGTAAATTTACCCCATCCACCCTTAAAAACCACTTGAAAGTATTCGCTCAAACGAATATAATAAAATAGGGAATTATTGTAGTATTTGCTGCTTATGGAGGTTTATGTATGAAGTATTTAACGACAGCAGAATTCGCGGCAAAGTGGGGAATTACACAAAGAAGAGTTGCTATCTACTGTAAGGAAGGTAGGATTGAAGGCGCTGAGTTGAAGGGCAGGACTTGGCTTATACCGGGAGATACAGAAAAACCGGATGACCCAAGACGAGTCCGTAAAATGGGACAGCAAAAGTGATATGATAAGATTGAAAAATAATAGGAGGGCCGAGAATGATTGTAGGCATTCAAAATGAAATATTGAAAATACATTCTCTAGGCTTGTTAAAAAAGTTGCTTGAGGATAAAACCACAAGGGCAAATATCATATGGGCGACAGATGCATATAAGGATAGAGGAATTAAGTACGAGAGAGATCAGGAAATAAAGGTTGATTTGGTTACAGGCTTAAATTCTGATGTAATCAAAAATCGAGCAAGAAAAGAAATGGAGCATCAAGCTGAGAGAACAAGGCAACATGCTGAGGTGTTTACGCCACTCTGGATATGTAAGATGATGAATGAGTGTACTGATGAGGGTTGGTTTGCTGATAATGAACATCCTTTTCAAAAGCATAGGATCATTAAGTTTAGAGAGGATAAGACTTGGCAAAAATATGTTGATTCTAGATTGCTAGAAATTACATGTGGAGAAGCCCCATATTTAGTAAGTCGATATGATGTTTCGAATGGAGAAAGTATTCCAGTATCAGAGCGAATTGGAATTTTAGATAGAAAACTTCGTGTGGTAAGTGAAAATGCACAGACAGAAGAAGAGTGGCTGGAGTGGACAACGCGTGCATTTCAATCGACTTATGGGTATGAATTTCAAGGTGATAATGTATTAATAGCAAGGGTTAATCTTTTAATGACCTTTGAAGAATACATGGAGGATAGGTGGAGACGAAAGCCGTCATCAAAGGAATATCAATCTATTGCGAATATTATTTCTTGGAATATATGGCAAATGGATGGATTAACAGAAACAATTCCTTATTGTAAAGCTGAAGAAGAGTTACACCAGATGACAATGTTTGAATTTCTCAATATGGAAACAGATGATAGTAAAAAGAAAAATGAACAGCCGTTATGTGAAATATATAATTGGAGAAGTGGATATAGACTTAAGTTTTGCGCGATGAAAGAAAGGAGCACAGGGACGATGAAATTTGATTTTATAATTGGTAATCCACCATATCAGGATGAGACAACAACAAATAACAGAGCTGGGGCATTGTATCCTTTCTTTTACGATGCTGCAAAAGAGCTTGCAGAAAAATATATGCTAATTTCACCAGCACGTTTTCTTTTTAATGCAGGATTGACGTCGAAAGATTGGAACAAGATGATGCTTGAAGATCCAAATTTAAAGATTGTTTACTATAATAAAAATTCGGCAGAGGTTTTTTCGAATACCGATATCAAAGGTGGAGTTGCGATAGTTTATAGAGATGCTAAAACAAAATTCGGGGCTATTAAAGAGTTTATTCCGGATGATAATTTGAGAAAAATTGCTGATAAATTTAAAGAAAACGAAGTTAGTATGACGGATATTATGTTTGGTGGACGTTCAGATTTGAAATTTAATGATGAATTTTTAGCGAAATATCCATCATCTATTCAGGATAGACTAAGTGCTATTCAGGTGAGGCATCCTACAGTTGAAAAGTTGGGACCAAATGAAGAATATGAGTTAAAATCACCGACACTTGATGTATTAAGCTATGCATTTATAACAGAACAACCTGCTGAAGAATCAGACTTTTATAAGATTCTTGGACTTGCGGAAGGAAAAAGATCATACAGATGGATTGAAAGAAAGTATATGACACCTCGGTATCCTGAAAATAATAATATTGATAAGTACAAGGTTTTTATTCCAAAGGCAAGCGGTAGCGGACAATTTGGTGAAACTTTAAGTGCTCCGGTAATTGCAATCCCAGGGGTATCGTCTACACCAACTTTTATTAGTATTGGAAAATTTGATACATTAGAGGAAGCGGAGAATGCTGCTAAATATGTAAAAACAAAATTTGCACGTGCTCTGTTGGGTGTTCTTAAAATCACCCAGGATATTGTGCCTTCAAAATGGAGATATGTTCCAGCACAAGATTTTAGCTCGAAGTCTGATATTAATTGGAAAAAATCTATTCATGAGGTGGATGAACAACTATATCGAAAATATGAATTGACGGAAGCGGAAATCAAATTTATTGAAGCCAATGTAAAGGAGATGGATTAGTATGGCAGTAAATATTAAATCGTTTACAAAAGTTGTTCCTATGATATATGCCTATACGACTCCGGGCATTCCTTATCATGATGGATGGATCAAAATTGGATATACAGAGAAACAGACAGTAGAACAGCGTATTAAGCAACAAACTCATACGGCAAATATTAAATGGGAATTGCAGTGGAAAGATAATGCAATGTTCAAAGATGGTTCTGGCGATTATTTTACAGATAAGGATTTTCATAGCTATCTTGAAGTAGAAAAGAAGGTGAAAAGAGAAGCTGATACAGAGTGGTTTGAGTTGGATAAGCACACTTCAAGAGACTATTTTGATACTTTTGCAGAAAGAGCAACTGCTAAAAAAGAAGAAGGGCTTAGTTACTCTCTTAGGGATGAACAACAAGAAGCTGTTCGCATGACAAAAGAGTATTTTGAAGCGGGTGGAAAAGAGTTTTTATGGAATGCTAAACCTAGATTTGGTAAAACATTAACAAGCTATGATTTAATCCAGCAGCTTGGATTTACCAATGTTTTAATTGTAACCAATCGTCCAAGTATAGCAAATTCGTGGGCCGAGGATTTTAATAAATTTGTTGGTTGGCGAAATAAGTATGTCTTTGTATCAGATACGGATGCACTTAAGGGTAAGCCAGGAGTTATGTCAAGAGAGGCCTATACCTCGTCTGAGCGTGTATTGGATGACGAATCTGCACATGGAATGATAGCATTCGAATCACTCCAGGGCTTAAAGGGATCTGTATATTTTGGTGGTGATTACCCTAAACTGGCATGGATGGCTAAAGAATATACAGATGGATATGGCAAAAAGCAGCATGGGTTAGATTTTGATCTCTTGATTATAGATGAAGCTCAGGAAGGTGTTGATACCATGCGTACCGATAGAGCTTTTCAGAATATTAGTAGAAAATATACTTTATATTTATCAGGTACTCCTTTTAAGGCACTTGCAAGCGGCCAATTTTCAAGTGAGCAGATATATAACTGGTCTTATGCCGATGAACAGGAAATGAAGTTAAATTGGGATAGGGAGGAATATAATCCATATGAAGCCTTACCTCGTTTGGAAATGTATACATATCAGTTATCTAACATGATTTATGACCAAATTCAAAAAGGACTTGATTTGTCTGGAGAAGATGGAGCTATAGATTATGCATTTGATTTGAACGAATTTTTCACTACAAATGAAAGTGGAAAACTCATTCACGAGGATGAAATTAAGAAATTTCTCAAGGCTTTATTTACGTTGGAAAAATATCCTTTTTCTACGCCGGAGTTAAGGAAAGAATTGTCACATACATTGTGGATTCTTAATCGTGTAGATAGTTGCAAGGCACTCGCTAAAATCCTTAATGAGGATGAAATGTTTAAGGAATATAAGGTTGTTCTTGCAGCAGGAGATGGAAAGCTCAGTGAAGATGAGGAGAATGCAAAAGCATTTGATAGAGTAAAAAGTGCAATAGCAGAAAATGACAAAACGATTACTTTAAGTGTAGGTCAGCTTACAGTAGGAGTTACTATACCTGAGTGGAGTGGTGTTATTATGCTTTGCAATATGAAGAGTCCATCATCATACATGCAGGCAGCATTTAGGGCACAGAATCCTTGTGTTTTAACTGTGGACGGACAGAGATTGCGTAAGGATACTGCTTATGTATTTGATTTTGATCCAGCCAGAACACTAATGGTTTATGATGAATTTGCCAATAACTTATTAAGAGACACCGTCAATGGTGGAGGAACCGGAGAAGATAGAAAAGATAACATTCGTAGACTACTTAACTTTTTCCCTGTATTAGGAGAAGATGATGAGGGAAGAATGATCGAGCTTGATGCGGCTGCTGTACTTTCTATTCCACGAAAATTAAAGAGCCAGGAAGTTGTAAGACATGGGTTTATGTCCAACTTTTTATTCCAAAACATTAGTAACATATTTGGTGCACCAGCGGCAGTACGTCAAATCGTAGAGAAACTTGCACCTGCTCATGAGGAAACAGGCAAGAAACAGAATACAGAAGTTCTTCAGAAGATGGAGAATATAAAAGTCGACGAGAATGGAGAAGTAAAGGTTCTGGAAGAAATCGTTATTGGACAGACACAAAATTTATTCGGTGAAAAAATATATGAAACCTTATCTAATGATTTGAAACCGGCAATTGACAGTTTTTCTACTACAAAGGAACCCGATAAAATGGAGCAGCAGGTAAAACAATTAGTGGATACTGTCAAAGAAACTATTAAGCAGAAAGTGGTTGCACCTGCGATAGAGTCTTTTGAACTTAAGAAGGGTACACAAAATAAAGTGGAGCGTCAGGTGGAACGTGAGATAGAACAGAAATTTGATGCACTTCAGAAAGATTACATACAACAAACAAAGGTAGCGGAAACAGAGTTTGAGAGGCTAAGAACAGAAGCTAGTACCGAGAGTATGGTCCGCGAAGCAGAGTCGGCATATAAAGCAAGTATTGATGATGCAATGAAGGCCTTTATAGAATCTGCACAGAAAACAGTCCAGGAAACAATAGAAGAGAAGCCAAAGGAGCTGGTAGAAAAATTAGAAAAGCGTAAGGAAGAGGAAGAAAAGCATACTATCGAGGATGATATTCGCTCACGCCTTCGTGGATTTGCCAGAACAATACCTAGCTTCATTATGGCATACGGTGATGGACACCTTACACTTGCTAACTTTGATGATTATACTGAAGATGACGTATTTCTCGAAGTCACAGGAATTACAGAAGAGGAGTTTAGGTTACTAAGAGATGGCGGTGAATACCCAAATCCAGAAACAGGAGAGCAGGAATATTTCACGGGTCATTTGTTTGATGAAGTAGTATTTGATGATTCTATTACAGAATTCTGGAATAAAAAGACAGAACTCGCTAACTATTTTGATGAGTCACAGGAAGAGGATATCTTTGATTATATCCCACCACAGAAAACCAATCAGATATTTACACCAAGATGGGTTGTGGATAAGATGGTTGCCGAGCTTGAGGAAAATAATCCTGGTTGTTTTGATGACTCTACAAAGACTTTTGCTGATTTATACATGAAATCAGGACTATATATTACGGAAATTGTAAAAAGGTTATTCCGTAGTGAAAAAATAAAGGCCGAGTATCCGGATGATCAAGAAAGAATAAAGCATATTTTGAGAGAGCAGGTATATGGCATGGCGCCAACCAGAATTATATATCTTATTGCAACAAACTACATTTTGGGATTTGATGAGTCATTGAAAAATGAAACAAAGAACTTTGTACAAGTGGATGCTGCTGAGGCAGCAAAGGACGGTACATTAGAAGCACTAGTAGATAAGTATTTCGGTTAAACAATTGAGAAAATATATTGGAGGAATTGCATATGAGTAAAAGAGTTTATATAAGTGCTGATTATTCAGAAGACAGTGGCGATAGAGATGTGGTAGATTTGCTGAATAATTGGGGAAAAGATAACTATCATAAAACTGATTTTGTTGATATGGCTAAGGTCGTTTCAGGGAGTGTTTCAAATAATGATGACTGCAGACCTTGTGATTTGAAGAAAGAATTTAATAGCCAGATTAATGCTTCATCAGCGGTGATTATAGTTGTTGGAGATAAGACCGCATCAAGAACTGCTGGTAGCAGTTGCTCAAGAGCAGGGGAAAATAGTAATGTTGGAATTAGTTGTACTCCTTATAAGCAAAATACTAACGGAACAAAAAACTGTAAAGTGACTAGTACATCTACACCAGGTGCAAATGATGATGTGGGATCTATTAATTCATATTCTTATTTGAGACATGAGTTTGAACAGGCAAAAAAGAAAAACAGGACGATAATTGTAATATACAATTCTCTTAGAAAGGAAAAATCATGGCTTCCATGGTATTTGGATGATTATGAAGATGTTGCACAGCCTTTCTGGGTAAAAGATGCTTATGGAAACAAGGTAGGTAATTATACATTTATAAAACAGGAGCTGGGATATGAGTAAGTATTTAAAAAGCTGCTATATTCTGACTTCTACATTGGTAGGTGCATTATTTACTTTAGTGCCTGAGACAGTGTTTGGATGCACTAAATTATTTGCAAAATGTAGTGATGAAGTAAATATCATATTAAATAGGGTAATTGCAGCAATTGCAATTTTCATAATTTCACTTTTGATACAAGGAATTGTAAATGCGGCGAGATGCAGTGTTACAATTAAAGGTAAAAATTATGTCATTAAGGTTTGCTATGGTGATTTGTTTAAAATGAAAAAATATAAGAAAATAATACCTTTTGATGAATGTTTTACGACCACCATCGGGACAGGAAGTGCTGATATAAATGAAAGCTCACTTTGCGGCCAGTATTTAAAATTACACCCTATTTCTGATATAGGAACATTACTGTCGCAAGGAGGACTGAAGGCAAAGAGAAAATCTAAGTATTGTGGTCTTCCGGCATATGAACCAGGTAGGATGATTTTGAAAGAAGATTTCCTATTAATGGCATTTGCAAAATTGAATAAAGATGGTTTAGGTGAATTAACACGATCTGAATATATTAATTGCTTGGAAGTAATGTGGGAAGAAATTGGAAGATGGCATGGTGGAGATAGTCTTTGTGTTCCAGTCCTAGGATCTGGAGTAACTAATTTAGCAGAGAGTCAGTTATCTCAGCAGGAGCTTCTGGATATAATGATTCATTCCTACATGCTAGTCGCGAATAAGCTAAAATTACCACAGAAATTATATATTGTATGCAGAAGAAAAGAAGGATTTTCATTAAATAATATATAATATGGAGGTGTGTGATGTCGACATTAAAACTTGGTCGTCTAGAGGAAGTTGATGTAAGAAAACTTTGGACGCACGAACAGTATGATTTTTCAAACTGGCTTGCAAAAGAAGAAAATATAGATTTATTAAATGAGGCTTTGGGGCTTACATTGGTAGATATCGAAAAAGAAGTATTTGTAGGATCCTATCGATGTGATATTGTTGCAAATGATGAGACAACTGGAGAACGAATTATAATAGAGAACCAGTTGGAGCAATCGAACCATGACCATTTGGGAAAAGTTATTACATATGCTTCAGGACTCGACGCTAAGGTGATTGTATGGATTGTAAAGGAAGCTCGTGAGGAGCATAGAAGCGCAGTAGAATGGCTGAACAATAATACAAATAAGGATATAAATTTCTTTTTGATAGAGATTCACGCATATAAAATTGGTGACTCATTATACGCCCCTAAGTTCGAAATTGTGGAGAAACCTAACGATTTCATAAAAACAGGTAAAACACAATCAGGTTCAGGGGATCTTAACAAATCGCAGTCTGAAAGGCTGATATTCTGGACGAGATTTAATGAGATTATTACAGAAAGAGGAAAGCCGTTTAATATCCGTAAGGCATCGACAGATCACTGGTATGATATTGCTATTGGAACCAGTGCTGCTCATATCGGAATTACGCTTGTAAATAAAGAAAACTGTATTGGTGTAGAATTGTATATTAATGATGATAAGCAAATATTTGATAATCTTTATCAGAAAAAAGAGAAAATCGAAAATGAGCTAGGATTGAGCCTGGATTGGCAACGCCTTGATGGAAAGAAGGCTTCCAGAATCATGTATAGAATTCCTGGATTAGATTTTGATAATCACTCCAATTATGATGAACTTATGAATGAAATCATTGATAAGGCTGTAGCTTTTAGCACAACTTTCAAAAAGTATATTTAATGTTGGATTCATATTTTGAAATTGACAACAGAACAAATGTTCGGTATAATGACTCTAGGTTCGCTACCTAGGGTTTTTATATTTTGTTAAACAGGCCGATCAATATTAATCCCGGTATTGGAGGTGTGATTAACATGGAACTGGAGGAATGTATCAAGGATAACTTTGATGAGTCACTTCGTGTGTATATTCAGTCTCAAGAATATACCCGACTAAAGCAGCAGGAGGATAGGCTGTTATCATATTTGCAAGCAGGGTTAAGTGATATACAGAAGTAGCAGCTTACAGCATACTTGGACGCAGGTACGGAAGTACATAGCGCATTAGCGTCTGAGGCATACGTGCATGGTGTTGTTGATGGTATTGCTTTACGAGAAAAGGTAATAGCAAAATAGGTTGTAAGGATGACCAGCTTTGATTTCCCTTTGAGCTGGCCTTTTCTTTGGTAGGAGGCATTTATGGCAGCAGGATATAAAGCAGGCGATAAAGCCTATATTGTAGAAAGTAATAGGATAGTCAGGGAATGCACTGTGGTGCGCCCGGCTGAAAATTTGATTATTATAAGATTTGAAAATGGCGGTGGAATCCAGGTAAACAAGAATAGGTTGTTTGCCACAAAAGAAGCTGCAGAGGAGAGCATACCAAAGGCCAAGCCAAAGCCGGTGGTAGCACAGCAGCGAGGATATCGTTCACCTTATGATTATTGGCATTAAAATAGCCTGGCTAGTACGTGATTGTGTACCGACCCCAAAAAGTTAGACCTAAAAATCTAACGATTGGAGGTCGGTATTTTTATGGCTAAATATTCTTTTGAATTTAAAAAGAAAGTAGTTAATTCGTACTTAAATGGTGAAGGTAGTTTGAATTTGTAGCTAAAAAATATGAGATTCTCACTTGCACTAATGTAAAGACGTGGGTTCGAAATTATAAAAACTTTGGCGATGAGGGGTTATTCCGTTCACGAAAAAATGAATTATATTTATCAAGTGAAATCTCATATCAAGATTTAGCACTGCAAGAAGGTATTACCACCCCCAGTATGATTGCAAACTGGGTTAACCGTTTTCGAGCAGCTGGTCCTGATGCGTTGAGACCACATAAGTGTTACGCGTCAAATTATAGTTCCCACCTACGACAAATTTACCCCATCAAAAACAGTAATATGCTTGTCCAAATAGGTATGTTGTGATAAACTATAGTTGTAACACACCGACCTAATAAGATATAATCTTAGGAGGAAACGAGGTATGTTACAGATGAATCAACATTATGAACCAGAATTCAAGAAGAAGATTGTCCGCCTTCATCTTGAGGAGGGACGCTTCCTGAAAGGACTTGCAGCTGAATATGGAGTATCAAAAGCAAGTATATCCAACTGGACAAAACAATTTCGTGAAGAATGCCAGAAAAATGAAGAAGCCCAAGCCGATTATGATTTCATGAAGGAGAACCTTAAATTGAAAAGACAGCTTGCAGAACTCCAAAAGGAAAACGACTTCTTAAAAAAAGCGGCGGCATTCTTTGCGAAGGAAATCGATTAGAGGCTTATCGATTCATTCAGAAATTCAACAATAAATTTGGACTTAGATGGCTCCTCAGAAAGTTTAATATATGTCCGAATGCTTATTACAATTATCTTAAAAATCGAAAGGCTGATTATCATCGTCAAAAAGATGAGATCAAAAACTCTATTCGAGAAATCTATCACTCTCATGGCGGAGTGGATGGGTACAGAACCGTGCATGCGTATCTTATTCGTAAAGGGTACGACATCAGTTATTTAACGGTTCACAAATATATGAATACTGAAATGCAGCTGTTTTCAATATCCAGAAAAAAGAAACCAGCATATGAACATGGTATTGCTCACAGGGTTTACGAAAACAAACTGAATCAGGATTTTCATGTAAATGCAATAAATCAAAAATGGTGTACTGATTTTACCTATTTATTTTTAACAGATGGCAGCAAGCGTTATAATTGTACTATTATTGATCTTCATGACCGAAGTGTTATTGCAAGTATAACGGATAAAAGCATAACAGCTGATTTAGCGAAAAGAACGCTTGAAAAAGCAATTCATTCACAACCGGGAATAGAATTGGGTAAACTTTTGCTGCATTCCGAGCAAGGAAGTCAGTACACATCAAAAGAGTTTACAGAATTCTGTGAGAAGCTTGGTATTGAGCAAAGCATGAGCAAGGCTGGATATCCATATGATAATGCCCCTATGGAAAGATATTTCAATACATTGAAAAATGATCTTATATATCAGCATTATTATCGTACAGAGGATGAACTCTACACAGCAGTCGAAGAATTTGCGTATGTGCAATATAACCATGTACGTCCGCATTCTTATAACATATATATACTGCCTATCAGAGAGAAAAGCGACAGTGTTGGGGTGGACAACATAAAGTTGGAGGGGATTTTGGAAGTGTAGCTTTCTATGGCAAAATTAGAGAGTGTTCGAAAAGTGTTATTCCAGGCGTTGTTACTAGATGATGTAAAGTTTGAAGATGGAAAGATGTATGCGGAACTTTGTAGTATTTTTATAACTGAGTAAAGTCGATAATCGAAATCTTAAAGAAATGGAGGAATGAAATGAAAGAAATTCTTGAGTCAAATTTAGTTTCAGCTATTATAGCGCTAATAGGGGTAATAGTGTCACTTAAATGGTCAACAGGTGAAACTGCAAAGAGAATGGAACAGGCATTAAAAGTATATGAAAGTGAACTTAGTAGGAAAGTATATGTTTCTTCCAAAAGGGCTGATATGGAATTTGAAATATTTCAAAAGTTAGGCAAAAATTGTGGGGAAATATTTCTGTTAATGCAAAGATTATATCCAGATAAGTTGAGTACATTTCAAATCAATTACTCAGAAAAGCCTAATTTAAATGATCTAGCGTTGAAAATAAGAGATTTAGAGTTAGAAATAAATAATAGTAGAGCGTTTATTTCTAGTGAAATAATTTCTCTGTATAGTGAGCTTTCGAAGAATGCAGAAACATTTTTTGTAGATGCAGAAAAACATAATCTGTGTTGGGATGATAGTAAGGAAGATCATATAAGAAAGACTGAATTAAGAGATGTAGCTTATGAATCAAGGAAAAAATTTGAAGAGAATTGGATAAAAGCAAGTGAGCAGGTAAAAAAATATTTGCGTGCAGAAGAATAAATTTTGATAAAAACAAAATGTTTGGGGCGGCAATACAAATTCGGTGGGCAATGTATATAAGACATATCTAATAATTATTTAGCTCATCTTATTGTAAATATATAATGCGAAGCCTAAGGGGTGGTGCTAAAATACTTATGTGGGAAAATAAAGATTTATTACTTGACAGAGTATAAAATAGAAGAAAGAGAGTGAAGTTTGAATGCAAAAAACGTATGATAAAGCTGCAATTCAGTCAGTTGTCGATGAATTTAGATTATCGGAAATTCAGTCAGAGTCAGAAGTTCGTTCTAAGTTCATTGTTCGGTTATCAGAAGTACTAGGCTATCCATCTCAATTGAGGGGAGAGGAGTTTCCGGTATATGGATATGGTGGGAGAGAAGCGCTTAGAGCGAAAGATGCGGATTTTATATTTTTTACTGATAAATCTTTTAGCAGATATAGAACTAATACACAGAAGAATAAAGCATGGGTTCGAGATCATAGCCTTTTGATTATAGAGGCGAAGAAACCGAGTGAGATGTCAGAAGATTTGGGACAAGTTCAGTTTTATACAATGTGGACAAAGGCAGTAGCATACATTGAAACAGATGGGGAAGATTTTAAAGGATATTTTGTTAATCCAATATCTTCTGATTTGGAAGTGATAGATTCAAAAGTTGATGACTTACCAAATAAACCTGAAATATGGAACTTTTCTTATGAGAATGTACTTTCTATAAAACAAAAAGGCTGTATTGTAAAAAGTTTTGACTCAAGGCTTATTGCTATGGAGGATAATGCTTGTCAGATTATTACAGAGGATTCTGAGCTTGATATTCCTGAGGCAACGCTTTCATATATTAGAAGTTGCATGGGAAGAAATGCTGAAGGGTTAACAAATGTCCAGATGGTAAGTCGCTTCTTGAATACAACAGATTCAATGCTTCAGAATGATATGCGTTATGACATACCGCCTTATATGATTGACATTCCTAGACGTACATATGAAGCAAAATTATATGTTGATAATATGATTTTCCCTTTGACAGTTGGTGAAGTTACGGAGTTTTATTGTAATGAAGTTACACGATACCTATTTGAAAATGAATATATTGTTGCTGAAGCAATATATAAGGAGAATAAGTTGTGCGATTTTGAAATAGGTTATCATATTTTGGATAGACATGTATCTGAGAGATTGGATCATTTTGAATTAGTTAGAAAATGTCTTGATGCTGATGTTGTGAGAGTTATAGTTGAAAATGAGTCGGGCTTACAAATGATTTTTCCATCTGGACATTCAAGAAAGATGTGGAAGAGTAAACAGTATGTTAAAACAATGTTTGAATTCTGGTTTTCTGGAATGAAAAAGCTAAAAGCTATTGAGGCGTATTATGAAATAGAATTTGAACTACAAGTTGTGTCTGATCCAATGGAATTAAATGAACTATATGATTCTATTGATTTTGTGTACGATGGGATGATGCTTCAGGAAAATTGCGAAATAACATTACCAGGTAATTTGTTTGATGAAGATTTCGAAATTGAAGAGCCAGTATTATTTGAAGAAAATAAGGTTATACCTCTAAAAGATAGGGTTATACAAGGTTTTGTGTTTAGACCATATCGAAGCGCATGGTTACCAAGTAAGGTAAAGTTTGCAGGAAAAGGTGAGAAAGATATTGTTCGAATTCCAGGATGTTGCGAATATAGGATAGTTGAAAGGTAGATTATATGATAGCTTGCATTGTGTAAAGTTTGAGGCAAGTTATTAAAAAAAGAACAGTGTAAGGGCAGTTATAGAGAAATCATAATGGTTTGTAGCTACACTTTTGTAGCAGTGGAAAAGGTGGCATTCACTTCATCCTTTTCCGATATTCTGACGGTGAGCAGCCTTTCCCGGATTTTTATATTATGCGGCTGCTCTGGCTGCATCCAGAAGCATTACCGGATAATATACCTCGGCAGGCCGTTTGTTCCCAATGGACTGATGGCATCTTTCAAAGTTATAGGTGTAGATATACCTTCCAATGGCTTCTCTTGCTTCCTTGAGATTAGCATACTCCGTGAGATATGCTTCCTCATACTTGAAGCTGCGGAACCAGCGTTCAATCATGATATTATCTGCCCATCGACTTTTGCCATCCATGCTTTGCCGAATTCCATTATCTCGAATAAATTCGATGTATTTGTCACTGGTAAACTGGCTTCCCTGATCCGAGTTGATGATTAACGGCTTAGCTACTTTAAATGCTTTTTTACAGGCGTTGATGACCATAGTGGTATCCAGAGTATCATCAACATCCCAGCCAACGATACAACGGCTGTACCAGTCGATAATGGCTGTCAGATAAAGAAATCCATGCTTCATTGGAATGTATGTAATGTCAATCGACCATGCCTGATTGGAACGGTCAATGACTGCGTTACGAAGCAGATACGGACAGACTTTTGCCTGCTTCATGCGCTTAGACAGATTCATCTTTGGATAAATTGGTGTAATGTCCATTTCACGCATATATCTGCCCGCTTTACGGCGACCAACCTGATATCCGCGCAGTTTAAGTTGAGCAGACATCTGACGGGCTCCCCAGGTAGGATTATCCGTATGCAGATGGTCAATGATAGACTTGCATTCCAGTTCTTCCTCTGAAACGGGGATACCGCCATAATATACGCTGGTGCGGTTGATTCCGAGTAGTTTAGCTCCTGTAGAAACCGGCAGTTCCTTATTCGTCGAAAGGTTTCGGACTAAATTTACTCTCGTAGTCAGGTCCGATAACTTCTTCAGATTTTTTTTTGAGCCAGTCAACCTGCATAGTAAGTTGACCGACCTTTTTGGCGTATTCGGCTTTTTCCTTGCGTTCTTCGGCAAGTTTTTCCCGGAGATTGTCTTCTCGCTTGTTATCAAAAGCAAGAGACGCATTTGTAAGGAATTCTTTCTTCCAATTGCGGAGGAGATTTGGTTGAATATCGTTTTCAACAGCAAGGACATTAAGTTCTTTTTCTCCCTTAAGCAGCTGGAGTACGAGGTTGGTTTTAAATTCAGCACTGAAATTTCTTCTTGATCTGGACATAATAAGTACCTTCTTTCATTCGTTGGTTATAGTATATCAGATTCATTAAGAAATGTCGTGTTCAGTGTCTTAATTTATGAGGCCATTATAGTCATCAGTTGTTCTGTTAAAAGAACTAGCGATGTATGAAAATTATCATGTGGCAGCCAGAATAGGGTGTTTGAGAAAATATATAGAACATCAATATGTAAATCCTAGAGATGACTCAAGTGCATATAACATTTTTTCGAGTTTAGTGCACGGAAGACAAGCTATTTCCAAAGATAATGCTGGAAATATATTGTTGGAAGACAACGAATTATTTGAAGGAAATAACTATATTAAGGAATTTATATCCGATTTTGATTATTCGAATTTGTTGATAGAATGTGCACCTGAAAATCTGATACGAGCATATATGGATACAGAGAAGACAGCTTATGAACGTCTTTTGATATTACGTTTTTATGTTGAAAGAGACGAAGCAGCGAGGAAAAGACTCAGAGATTATAATGATGTTCTGAGAAAATATGTTGATGAAACATTCCATATTGAAAATGATTATTTATATTCATTAGATGTGCGCAAATTTAATATTGTTCCAGAGGAATATAATACATATGCAGAGCGTTTTGTTGCTAACGAAGTGGCACGATATGATTTTCAATAACAAAATCCTTAGTAGTAACCCAACCCCGTTTTACTACCAATTTTACTACTAACAGGTAGTAACAACTTGCTAAATTCTGCTCTGATTTGCCACAATCTGTAATTTCAGAGCAAACTACAAAATCCCCGAAATCCTTCGCATAATAGGGCATTTCGGGGCAAAATAAGGAGAAACAAAACTATGATAAAAGTACTATTCATCTGCCACGGCAGGACTATGGGTAGTCAATAAAATCAAGGCTTTAGGTGGCATTACATGGGCATATCGTGGCAGGTGTAGTAGTGGCAGACTACGGTAATACTACGAATGAGGGAATGCAAATGAGCCGATGTAGAAGTGCAGATTTTAACGGTAGTAGCAATCGTTAAATCGTAAGGGTAATCGTTATATAGTGTGCAATCGTTGAATAGTCTAGCAGCATCGTGTAAAATGAATATCTAGTTGGATACGGACATATAATATTAATGCAGCCGCAAGCTGTGATTTGAACTTATATTTGACCTTGACAGGCGGAACATTTGAATGTATACTTTAAGTACAGTAAGAGATTGCTGCAAATGTTTGTTGCTACTCGATATGCAACTCAAATAAGGTCGAGTTCAAATGTTTGTCGCTACTCGATATGCGACTTAGAAAAGGTCGAGTTCAAATGTTTTGAGGTTCCGTTCGAGAGGTCGGAGCCTCTTTTTGACGATAGGAGAAGAAATGGAAATAGGACATTTTTATTATATTGATGATCAATACTTTAAGGATTTTCCAGATTCTTATTTGATGCAGAATAAGGAAAAGGTAAATGGACAGTTACATGATAGACCATGCTTTTATGCATTCCAGGATAGTAATACGCAGCTGTTTTGGATGATACCATTTTCATCACAGACTTCTAAATTTAAAGGAATCTATAATAAGAAAATGCAAAAGTATCATAGGTGCGATACAATTGTTTTTGGAGAAGTGCTTGGCCATGAGAAGGCATTTTTGATTCAAAATATGTGCCCGATTACAGAAAAATATATGAAAAATGAGTATCTGGACTCTGTTGCCAACATACCAGTTCGTGTTGATGGTAGATTGGAAAAGGAGTTAAAGGATAAAGCGGGAAAAGTTTTAGCATTGCAGAGAAAGGGAGCGAAGCTGATTTTTCCAGATGTCCTTAGTATAGAACAGGAATTATTACAATAGATATAAATACCTATGTCGGATAAAGAGAGGTGTCTTTCCTAGTGGCAGGCACCTTTTTTTATTTAAAACCGTGTGGTGTATTTCGGGTGCCTTTTTGACTGGTAAAAATATGCCTTGGCTGATATAATGTAAATTGAAAACAAAGTAAAAACATTTTGTTATACATAGTTGGCTGTTAATGGCATCTGAGATATCGTAGGATGCTTTTATGATTGGAGGATAAGGCATAATGATAAACTTGGGTACATTAAAGGAAATAACTGATTTAAGAAGTGTGTGGTCACATGAAGCTTTGAACTTTACTCCTTGGGTGGCAGAGAATGTTGAATTGCTTGCAGATGCTGTTGGTCTTGATATTACGGTTGATGAGACAGAGTCCTCTGTTGGAGACTTTAATGTTGATATCTATGCATCTGAAACAGGAACAGATAGAAAGATTATCATTGAAAATCAATTAGAAGATACAGATCATGACCACCTTGGTAAATTAATTACTTATGCATCTGGTAAAGATGCAGATGTGGTTATATGGGTTGTGAAACACGCACGTGAGGAACATAAGGCAGCAGTTGAGTGGCTTAACAATCATACAGATGATAAGATAGGCTTTTTCTTATGTGAAATAAAGCTTTTCCAGATAGGTGATTCTGATATTGCTCCATCATTTACAGTAGTTGAAAGACCGAATGATTGGACGAAGGAGATTAAGAAGACAACTGCTACAAATCCAACACAGCAGCAGAGACTGGAATATTGGCAGGCGTTCAATGATTATGCCTTTCAGAACGCAGAATTTAACAAAGCATTTAATAAGAGAAAACCAACGACAGATCATTGGATGGATTTTAGTATTGGATCATCAGCTTGTCATATCGCAGTATCTCAAATCCAAAAAAGAAATGCGATTGATGTTGAATTGTACATAAATGATGATAAGGAACTTTTCAGAAATTTGCTTTTACATAAAGATGAGATTGAATCAGTGATGGGATTGGTACTTGATTGGAGAGAACTGCCAGAAAGAAAGGCAAGTCGTATTATTATTGAAAAAGAAGTGACGTTTGATAATCGTGCCACATGGTCACAGCAGTTTGATTATATCATGGATGTCTGCATGAAGATGAAGAAGGCATTCAAGAAGTATTTATAAGAGGGTGATATCACAGAATGTTGTAGAAAACGAGAAAAAGGTTTGCTAAAAATGCAATAAAATAAATAGAGAGGAAATAGAAATTGAAAAGACATATTAATAGTCCGTATAAAATGAATTGGAAAATGTATGGTTTAATTGGTGGAATATCTGTATTAATAATGATTATTGCAGTTATATGTAATGACAATACTGATAGTCTTATTTCGGATATAGTTAAGAACTTAGCATTTGGGTGCGTGGCATCTACAATTGTTGCGCTGCTAATTGAAATTGGAAATATTAAAGAACAAAACGATAAAGCTACTAGTGTATATGATGCAGTGTATATGGATTTAAAATTTCAAATAAGCTGGTATGTTGAAACTTGGGCACGTTTGTGTAGTGTTGCTTTTAAAGACGAAGATTATCGTCAGGAAAAACATACTTGGATTGAATGGTATGAGATAACAAAAAGCAAATTTGCAGAATGTGATGATAACAGACAAGCGGAATTAATGCAGTTCTTTACTGAACAACTGATGGATAGCATAGAGGGGATTGAAAAATCCCTTAAACAAATAGATAGTCAGCAATACATTTTAAATATTAATGGGATATATGATGAGGGATTACGAAAAATTCTTGGGGATTATAGCTTTGAATTTTATGTGGCAAAATTAACATTGGGGAGAGAATATGATAAAGCTGATTTTTGGAAATCCTTTGATGCAATAAAACAGGATTTGATAAACTATATATATAATTGGGTAGATATAAGATATTACAATTATTGTAGGTTTAAGCCATACAAATTTCATGATGATAAATCAGAAACAATGTGTGCAATGATGGAAAGTGAAAATAAATAATGCAGTAAAGTGGGATCAAATTGCTACACCCTTTTGTTAAATAATGCACCCCCTCGGTTTAGAAATACTCCAAAGGGGGTGCAAAATCCAGAGTAGTAATCCCGAAAATTTTGACTACGATTTTACTACGAATGAGGGGTGTGAATTGCACCGTTTTGCCATATTTTGCAAAATCGGCACTTAAAATGTAACTTTTATAATAGAAGAAACAAGTCGGCAAAATGCCCCAAAACACGGCATTTCTCGGCTTTTTATGATAGGAGATTTTTATGATACGAATACTTTTCATCTGCCACGGCAACATTTCAAAATAATATGGCAATGTCAACATTTAGGGTACAATGAAACACCATCTAACTAAAATTACACCTTTTTTACACCTTTTGATTAGTTTGAAGCTAAGCTCTAGTATGATTTAAATAATTTTTTTAAAACACATCAATAAACGATGTGTTTTTTTTGTTCCACATTTTAGAAATGGAGGTAAGTTTGATGTTAAAAATCAGGTTACAAGGTAACAAAAAAGAGCTGAGAAGAATGATGAAACTGTTAAGAAAAAATCCGAGATGCCAGATTAACTACACTTCGAATTTTATGCAGTGTGATAATAACAAATTTTATCGCTTATATTTGACAATGTATTTATGTCAAAAAGAAAAACATCAAGAAACTAAGAAATAATAATTTATAGAATACGGAGGGTCAGAATTATGTGTAAAGTAATTGCTATATGCAATCAGAAAGGTGGCGTATCCAAGACCACTACAACCGCAAATCTTGGGGTTGGCTTAGTAAGAGCAGGAAAGGAAGTGCTTGTGATTGATGCAGATCCACAGGGAAATCTGTCACAGAGTCTCGGAATTGAAAATCCGGATGAACTGGAAGTTGCACTTCCGAGTATCATGGAGCAGATCATCATGGACAAGGAGGTGGATGTAACGAAAGGAATCATCCATCATAAAGAGGGACTTGACCTTATGCCATGTAATATTGATCTGTCAGGAGTGGATGTTTCACTTGTGAATGCCATGAGTAGAGAGCTTGTCTTGAAAACATATGTGGAAAGCATGAGAGAGTTTTATGATTACATTCTTATTGACTGTATGCCAAGTTTGGGAATGATAACGGTCAATTCGCTAACAGCATCGGACAGTGTTTTGATTCCGGTGCAGGCAGCTTATTTGCCGGTAAAGGGACTGGAGCAGTTGATCAAAACGATTTGCCGTGTGAAAAAACACTTGAATCCGGAAATCAAATTTGAAGGGATTTTAATCTCCATGCTGAATGCAAGAACAAACTATGCAAAGGATATTATGGAGCTGATCAGGGAGTTTTATGGAGATGCAATTCCTATCTTTGAAAGCAAAATACCATTTTCGGTGAAAGCTGCTGAGACATCTGCTGCGGGAGTGAGCATCTTTACATTGGATAAGAAACATCCGGTGGCGCAGGCTTACGAGAAATTGACAGAGGAGGTAATCGCTCATGAGTAGGACAAAGGCATTAGAAAATGTAAAATTGACGAGTTTTGATGACCTCTTTGGCGGAAATAAAATGGAAAAGACTGCGGAAGCAGGTGATGTGAAAGAGATACCGCTTTCAGAACTGCATGAATTCCATAATCATCCGTTTCAGATTCGTTCAGATGAGGAACTGACAGAGATGATTGAGAGCGTCAGAGAGCATGGTGTGCTGGTGCCGGGAATTGTCCGGAAACACAAAGAAGGCGGTTATGAGATCATTGCCGGACATACAAGAAAGCATGTATGCGAGATACTTGGATTTGAGACAATGCCGGTATTTGTAAAAGAGATGGATGATGATGAAGCCAGTCTGGTTATGGTGGATTCTAACATTCAGCGGGAAAACATCCGACCGAGTGAAAAGGCAAAGGCATATAAGATCAAATACGATGCCATGAAGAATCAGGGAAAGGCTGGGAATAGCCTGAAGATGATGTCTGAGGAAAGTGGCGAGAATTATAAACTGATTCAGAGATATATATGGATTGCAAGACTGAATGATGATCTGCTGGCTTTGGTAGATAATAAACAGCTTGGAATGGTTCAGGGTGTCAGCTTATCAGTTCTTTCGGAGAAAGAGCAGGAGCTGGTGTATGATGTCATCTGCAGGCACAAAATGAAATTGTCGACAGTACAGGCAAATACTATAAAGCAGTTGAGTGTAGATGGAAAGCTTAATGAGCAGATCCTGGAACGCTATCTTACTTCTGCACAGAAGCAGAAGAGAAAAAAGGAAATTACTCTGAAAAATGAACGGCTGTCAGAGTATTTTGAGGAAGAAACCACAGAAGAGGAAATGATGAATATCATTTTTGAACTGTTAGAAACATGGAAACGAAAGAAAGGAAGTGCACAGAATGAATAAGATTATTTTACTTGGAAATATGACAAGAAATCCAAAAACAACGAGAAAGACAGCAGAGGATGGAAGTGAAGTTGTCATTACCAAATTTGATCTTGCAGTAAACAGGAGGTCAAAGCGTGACGGAGAGGCAGATGCCGATTTCTTTCACTGCACTTCCTTTGGAAGACAGGCGGAATTTGTCGAGCGATATTTTCACAGCGGCTCCCGTGTATTAGTCATTGGACGGGTGCAGAATAACAACTATACGACCAAAGAGGGAAGCAAGGTCTATGGTTTCAGCATCATTACAGAGGAGGTTGAGTTCGCACAGAAGAAAAGTGCGGAGAAACCGGCAAATAAAGACAGTGATTTTTCATCCGTTCCGGATGAGGAGCAACCGGTCGATGACAGGTAGGTGATAACATGGCAGAAGGTTTCTTCCGAAGCAAAAAAGGATTTACAGTCGTTCAAAATGAGATAACCAGAGATGTGAATATTTCTTTGAAAGCAAAGGGACTATATCTTGTCATACAGGCATATATCTCCATGCCGGATAAGAAATGGACAAAAGAAGATTTCCGAAATCTGACCAAAGAAGGGAAAAAGGCATTTGATAGTGCGTGGAAAGAATTAAAAGATTTTGGATATTTGAAGGTTCACTTTATGCCGGATAATGGGGTATGGCGGGCTGAGTATGAGTTGTTAGATGAACCGGATCTCGGACCACATACACTATATCATAGCTGCGATGGAACGGTTTCCAGTAACAATCTGACAAGGGCAGAAAAGAAGCGGCAGGCGGATTTATCTGAAGAAGAGAATGAACAGGTTTCGACTGAAAATATCAGCGATCCGGCTGTAGAAAAAGAAGAAAATCACCGTTACCCCCCTTTTGGTACTAACGGTAAAGATGACCGTTACCCCCCTTACGGTAGTAACGCTAACGGTAGCAACGGTAACGGTAATAACGGTTACGGTAGCAACGCAAATGGGGGTAACAATAATAAAGACTATAATATAAATCCTGATATAAAGACTAATATATTTAATCCTAATCAGAATCAATATCAATATCAGGATCAGGAGGTGATGCGTGAGGACTATTCGATGGAGTTTATAGAGCAGCATTATGAACTGGAACCAAGGTATGTTTCTGCTGTGCAGGAAAATTCGATCAACACGGTCAAAGATGTGCTTTATGATATTTTAAATACCCATAAACCTATGCTGCGGGTAATGGGAGAGGACAAACCGGCTGCGGTTGTGAAATCACGGCTTTTGAAACTGAACCGATGTGATATTGATTATGCGATTGAGCAATATCAAAAACAGGTGACGAAGGTACATAACCATAAGGCATATATGCTCACGGTACTTTACCAGGCAAAATCGCAGGGTGAGTTGGATATCAGTAACCGTGTGATGTATGATTTTTATGGAGCAGGAAGTAAAGCCGGTGATACAGGAGGTGGTGGCAGTGGATAATAAGGACAAGTCTGCCAGAATTCCGGTACTACTCCGGCTGGATAATCCGAAGCACAGACTGGTCTATAACATTCTTGAAAGCACAGACAATAAAAGTGCTTACATCCGGGAAGCGGTGATCTATTATCACAGGCATAAAGATATATCTCCGGAGGAAGATGATGTTATGGATCACATCCGGTTGGTGGTACAGGAATGCAATCAACAGTTTTTAGCCGAACTCGATAAGAGGATCGGAAGTAAAGATTTGATTGACTATGACAAACTGAAAAATATATTTTAATCGACAGAAAAATACAGTATAATTTACATTGCTGGGAATGACCAGCGTACAGCGAGGAGCGTGAACGATATGGGAAAAATGATGAAAACAGGCATGGTATTTTTTATGGCGATGATGGTGCTTATGGTACCTGTCACGGCAGATGCAAAAGCAAAAGTGCTGAATAAAAGAATGACCATTGACTTAAACAAGGATTCGGCAGGACTCCGCTTTGCACCGACAAAGCTGAAGAGGTATTCCAAAGTGAAAGTCAGTGTGAAAAACAAAAAGGTGCTGAAGGCGAAGGCAAAAGGCAGGAAGTATATTTACCTGAAGGGCAAAGCCGGAGGAAGAACCACCATGACAATCCGATTATATAAGAGACATAAAAAGGTGCGGGTGTACCGTTACAGCATCAAGGTGATCGGAAAAGGACAGGATGGTTACAAGGCACAGGCAAAGAAAGCATTTGCAATCCAGAACAGGTACCGGACAGAGAAAGGTGCAAAGGCATTGACATGGTCGGATAAGTTATATCGGTTTGCTCTGTACCGTTTAAAACACAGTGGCTATGATGGACATAAAAATCTTCCGACCGACATGGAGAACTTTTTTGGAGATATACTGGTGATCAATAACATATCTTTGGGAGAAAATATGGCAAGCGGACAGACAAGTGCTAAAGAAGTAATGCTTTCGTGGAAGCATAGTCCGGGGCATTACCGGAATCTGTTGAATAAAGACTATCAATGTGGTGCGATTGCCCGCTACAAGGATACCTGGTGTGCGGTCTTTTATGATGGTTCTCCAGAGAATCTTTCCAAAAAGAAGCAGGATGTTGCAGACATAGTTGTTACCATTAAGCGTCAGGATAAAGCAAGTGGAAAGTATATTGGTGGTGCCACCATCGGTTATTATGAAGAAAATGACCGATGGAACACAAGTAAACGAATCACAGTAGGAGAGTCTGGACGGCAGGTTGTTTTGAAACTTGGTAAAACCTATGTGTTTTATGAAAAGACAACACCGGATGGATATAATAAAGCGGAAAAAGTAACCATAACAGTAACAAAAGATATGCAGGGAGAGATTATTCTTTCAGATAATTAAAATTTCATAGAGTAACTGATAATGAAGCAGGAAATGTATGTAAGAAAGACAATGCATTTCCTGCTTTTTTTGATTGGAGGAAAAATAATGTCATTTCTCATCCGCCCACCACCGGACAGGGCAGAAAAAGTCCGGACAACAGATCAGCCTGCATTCTGACGCAGTGGATGCAGGGAAAAAGAAATATGCGTAGAAATGAGGTTTATCATGAAATCAAAAGTAAAGAAGAGATGTAAGCAGGTGCTGACAGGCTTGTTGGCACTATCTATGCTGTGCGGAATATTGCCACAAAATGCAGTAAGCGTCAGTGCAGCAACGACGGCAAAAACAAAGGTATCTTCTTATGGAAGATTAGGAAATGTAGATGTCGGTTCAAAGACGAAAACGGGAACATGGTGGAAGATCAATGTTGGTAGTAAGACTGCATTTTGTCTCAGTCTTGGAAAGACGTGTCATACCGGAAATACTTATCAGGTGACGGATACCCATACCTGGAATCAGAATACCGGTGGAGAAAAACATGGTTACTATGCAAAGATTATCCGTTTTTATGTCAATGACTGCAATCGGGCAAAAAAGGCTTTGGTTCTTGGGCAGGCACTTATCTGGGCGGTATCAGAGGGAAATACTTCTGAAGCAAATCTGAAAAATGTGATCAAACAGGTAAAAGCAAATACCGGGTATTTTCCGAATAAGACTGTAGCAGAGTTGTATAAACAGATCTTTCAGCCAACAGGAGCATGGGAAGCAAAGGCAACCATGTGGGAAAAGACCGGAGCAACAAAAGGCTATCAGAAATTGATCACGGTTGATGCAGATATTTTACAGAATCCAAATTATAAAACGATAACAGATCATACCTATTACCGTCAGAGAATCACCCTGCATAAGCAGGACGAAGATGGGAAAGGATTAGGCGGTATTAAGTTTACCTTATCTGCAGATAACCTGGATGACCTGTATTCGTTTAATGTGTTTGACCGCAATGGAGATACAACAAGCAATGCAGATGAAGATGATAATACGGAATTTGAAGTAAGCGGACTTACTACAGACGGTGGGACCGTTGCCTGGAGAATGACTTATCGTCTGGAAGCAGAGGAGATGGCTTATTATACGGATAATACTTTAGCGTCGATGAATGCAGACCAAAAAAAAGCTGCCAAGAAAGCTCTGGAAGATGACGGATACAAGCAGGGAGTTCACTTCGGAAAGAACATGACCAAAGCAGAGGCTGAGGATCTGATCAGAAAAGATCTGAATTCGCAGATAAAAGATATTTCCAACTCTTATACCTTGACAGAGGACAGTGTTGGAAACAATAAGAACATTTTCTTAGATCCGGCAATGGTCAAAGGGGTAAAAATCACCCTGAAAGAAGCAAACAGCTGGCAGAAAAACAGTAATGGAGACTGGCCGGACAAGTTGGTGGAACATCCAACGCAGTACAGCAAGGCGTATATGACAACGATCACCAATAAGTATAAAAAGGCAACGATCGTGGTGGCGAAGAAGTCTGGCGGCTCTGCTGACGGTTCGGCTCATGGAGATGCAACACTGGATGGTGCGGTATTCCAGTTGTATTCCGATAAGGCATGTACACAGAAAGCAAAGGTATTTGATGCTGCAGGCAATGCAAAAACCGCAGATGTCTATCGAATTAGTGGAGGAAAATTAACAACCGATTATCTCAGAAGCGGTAATACCTATTACCTGAAAGAGATACAAGCCCCGACAGGTTTTTTACTTAGTGATGAAGTCAAAGAATTAAAGATTGATGCTTCCGCTAAAACAGATGAATTTACACCGATTCTGTTTCAGACTAATTTCGCAGATATACCGATCAAAGGAAAGATTGCTGTGAAAAAGAAGTCTTATGATCCGACGAAGAAAGAGTATTACCCGGAGAATAACACAACTTTTCAGGTGTATTTGAAGTCGAAGGGCAGTTATGATAATTGCGCCGATGACGAGAGAGCAACGATCAAAACAAATGCAGACGGCTATGCTGTAACCGGCGATCTGGTCTATGGAACTTATGTAGTGCATCAGGTGGATTCCGGTGATGTGGATGCCTATTATGTCGATGATTTTGAAGCAATGGTAGCAGAAAATGGCAAGGTATATGAGTTCGAAAAGGTCAATGAGTTATTCAAGGCGTATTTCAAGATCATCAAGAAAGACAAGAACACGGAGAAAACGGTACTGAAGCCGGGAACCAGTTATCAGATCTATCAGGTAGTAGATGGAAAAGAAGAACTGGTAACACAGGAATACATGGAAGATGGCGAGAAAAAGACAGCAGACACCTTTATCTGTGATGAATCCGGTGAAGTAGTAACTGTAGATTCTCTTCGTTCCGGAACTTATCATATTTATGAAGTGGCTGCTGCAGATGGTATGCACATCAACCATCAGTATGTGGAGGTTGTGGTAAACAGCAAGGCGGACAATTATGAAAGTTACATTGATGAAGATGGATATCATCATGTAACGATCACACTGGAGTATCTGAACGAGGAAACAAAAGGACGATTGAATCTCTTAAAAACCGGTGAGGTATTAAAAGGCTGGGATAAGGAGAAACAGGAGTTTATTTTTGAGGATGTAAAACTGGATGGTGTAGAATTTACCCTTTATGCGGACGGAGATATTGTGACACAGGACGGACAGAGTACCGACAATGCCCGTGACACATGGTTCAAAGATGGCGATAAAGTGGCTGTTCTTACAACCGGAAAAGGCGTGGAATTTACATCGGAATGCGGTGGCATTACCGGTTATACAATGGATGAAGACGGAACCATTCATGTGTCGCTGCCATTAGGAAAATATAAGCTGAAAGAGACAAAGACACCATACGGATATGTATATCCGGATACCAAAGAGTGGTCTTTGGAATTTAAGTGGCAGGATGGGAAGGACGAATATGTCCTTAACAGTACCGATGCAACCGATGATAAGGGGCTGCTCTATATCAAAAACGACTTCGCCGGCACGAAGCTGGAATTGATTAAGCAGGATGCAAAGACAAAGGAATCCATTGAAGGAGCACAGTTTGGCTTGTATTCCAAGCATGATATTTACAATTATGCCGGAGAAAAAATCGTAGATGCGGGAACACAGCTTGCGACATTAACTACAGGTGCGGATGGAAGTGTTGTATCAGATAAGAAACTGCCGCTTATGAGTGAGCTTTATACAAAGTCTGTTTCTGCAGAAACAGCTGGAAGTGAAGCTGCGGCAACAAGCACTCCGGCGGCAACAGGACTGCCGTTTGTACCATCACAGCCGGAAGTGACACCGGGGTTAGATCTGAGTGCGACAGCTTCTCCGATGCCAACAAACGATGCTGCTGGTCTAAAGTTAAATTCCGGAGATTATTATCTGCAGGAGTTGGCTGTGTCCGACAGTTACTATATGGACACGACACCGATCAACATTCATATGGAGTATCAGGATGCAGAGACAAAGACGATCACAGCAAAGGCAGTCAAAGAAAACACACAGACAACCAATGTGGTCAGCAAGGTTGATGTAACAGGCTCGAAAGAGGTTGATGGCTGTAAGCTGGAGATCGCAGATGCATCCGGCAAAAAAGTTATCAGTTGGACATCCGGGGATAAGGATTCAGTCAAAGTATATGTAACAGAGAAGGACGGCTACCAGAATTTTAAGTATTCGTTCGATGAGAAGGGAAGTCTTCTTGTGGGAGGACTGTTCCACGATAAAGAGTATACATTGACAGAAACAAGACCTGCAGATGGATATGTTACCGCAGATGCAATCATCTATCAGATAAAGTCTGTGATGACATCCTCTGCAGCAGTAGATCCAACAGATACAGTAGCAAGTGGAAGTGCAGTTACGGTAAATCCGGTCAGTGGAGGTGCAGTATCCAGTGAAACAGGTATTTCCTATACATCTGTAGTTACCGTGAAACAGAAAGATGGAACATTTGTCGATCATACCGATGATAAGATCATTATGGAGGATGAGCAGACGCATATCCAGCTTTTGAAACTGGACAAGGAGACAGGGCAGGCTCTTGGCGGTGCAAAGTTTGTTGTAACAGATTCCAAAGGAAACAAAGTGACGAAATTTGTTACAAAAGATGATGCTTACGATATCACTGGCAAACTGGTTGTTGGAGAGACTTACACCTTTACAGAGGTTTCCGCTCCATCCGGCTATCAGTTGGCAAAGCCGGTACAGTTGACGATTAAAGATACCGGAAAAGTACAGACAGTGACGGTTAAGGATGCGCCGATTCCGGAAGTACCGGATACCCCACAGACAGGTGGAAACATGCCGATACTTTCGATTGCGGCAGGATTGCTTATGGTAGTTGGTGCAGCGGTGATGATCTGGAAGAGACGAGCAATGGTAAAGAAATAAGATTTTTGTAGAAGTATGGCGGTTCATTTGGTATAATTATGGTGCAGGGGACGAGAAATTGTTCCCTGCAAATCGGAATTTATAGAACTGTGAAAAGTAAAGGTGGTAATTTTGTGGTTAAATATTGTATGAATTTAAGTGATGAAAAAAAAGAAACTGCAATTAAAATTGCTTTGGAAAGTAAAGGAAATGTTCGCAAGCGTAAGATAGCGGTTCCGCTTCTGATGATTTTGGGTATCGTCATTATTTTTAGTAGCATATTTTTAATTATAAATTCTCCTGCTATTTTATGGTATATCTATATGGTGCTTGGAATAGTTTGTCTGCTTCTTGCGTTTAATGCAAAGTCTTTTCAAAAATTTGTATTGAAAAAAGCGGAGTTACTCTTAGATAAGTCTTTTCGTACTGGAATTGTAGAGTATCATTTTGACGCTGAAGGGATAGAAACAATTTCCCAGATGGGATATAGCAAAAATTATTGGACTGCATTTAAAGAGTACGGTACTATGGGGCAGTATATATATGTTAAACGAAAAGATAATAAAATGGTTTTGATAGATAAAAATGATTTGTCTACTGGGGAGTTAGAAGAATTGACTCAACTATTGTTAAATAATGTCAAAATGTAAATTCCAGTTCACAACTTCATATCCCTACACACAAAGCAGTTAGTCTTTAGGATTGACTGCTTTTTTCTTGCCAAAATTCCAGTTTGTAGATGTGAATACATAATAAGGACAACCATGAAACAACTAAATAACATTTCAACCCCAAAGGGAAGAAAGGTATTTTCAAGAAGAATACTTTTCTTCTCTTTTTTTATTTTAGCAGTCATTGCTTTGGCTCTGGGACTTTGGTTAAAAAGAACCGTGGATCAGGAGATAAAGCAGGACAATATAGAAAAAGAGATTACCACGGAGAAAGAAAAGGATGGTGTACGGAACCTCCACAAAAAGTACAAAGATATGATCGGGTGGCTAGAAATCAAAGGCACCGGCTTTTCTTATCCGGTTATGCAGACAGGTATCAAAGGTCATCACGAAGATGACTGGCAGTATTATCTTCACCGGGATGTGCATGGCGATTACAGCTTTTATGGGACACCGTTTTTAGATGTCCGCTGTAAGACAGACAGTGACAATCTTATTATTTACGGTCACAACATCAACGGGAGACGGTACTTTGGCTATCTGCAAAATTTCCGTGAGGAAACATTTTTTAAAGAACATCCCGTGTTTTCGTTTACTCCGGTAGAGGGAAAGAAGCAGGACTATCATATCGTTTCGATATTGGAAACGGACAAATATGCAGATTACTATTCTTTCACGGATTACGGAAACGAGAAGGACTATTACGGGATGGTAGAGAAAATCCTAAGTCACAGCAAGTTTCAGGGTGAAGCGACAAAGAAGATGAAAAAGGAAATGGATGAAAGTGATGCAGAGACATTCTTTCGGAAATATAAGTTTGTAACGCTTTCCACTTGCCGGACGATGGATGGAAGGGATAAGCGGCTTATGGTAATCGGCTGCAGGAAACGATAACAGAAAGCAAGGAGGACAACAATGCATAAGGAATTAGAGGTTATGAAACCCCGCTGCAATGGATTATGGAAAAGGTGCACAGGGACAGCAGCATTTGTCTATTTTTGGATACTGGCAAATGTGCCGGCGGTGGCATTTGCGAAAGATGAAAAAGGCAATGCGACAGATACCGGGGTGAAAGAAGTCACGGACGGCATCAATGTAATTAAGGACTTGGTTCTTGGCTGTGTTGGTGGAGTCGGGGTGATTTTTCTTGCCTGGGGTTTGTTAGACTTTGGTACCGGGTACTCGGCACATGATACAACACAGCAAAGTCAGGCGATCAAAAAGGTGATCGGTGGTCTGATCATGATTGCAGTTCCGGCGATTTTGAAACTATTAGGCGTTTCGTAATGAAAGCGGGTGCAGCGGATCATAAATTTTCGCTGTGTCCGGAATCCTGAAGGGAGGTGATGATGGTGGGATTGTGGGATTCCGTAACAGGATTTTTCTCAGATTTAGGAGACTTCTTTAGCGGTAAAGACTTTTTTGAAGCTGCCGGGTACGCATGGAATGACATGATGAAACTGGCAGCCGATGTTTTGACGAAAAATCCATCTTCCGGCACATACAAAGATGTCTGGGAAAATATATCAACGATCTATACCACCTTAAATGTAGTTGCCGTTTCCTTGCTCTGCATTTTTTTCTTGTATGGATTTTGCAGGGACAGCTGCGACTTACATGCAGATCTGACATTTGAACGAACGATAAAAATGTTCATTCGGTTGATTATAACCTCAAATGTAATGAGTATGGCGTTAAGTTATATGCCGAAGTTTTTTGCATGGGGCAAGAATCTGACTTCCGCAATTTTGGGAGAAAACAAACTGTCAATGATATATGACTTTGATGGTGTAAAGGTGTATGAAAATATATCCAGTGCAGACTTTGGAACGATGACAGCATTTTTGACGAGCATTCTGTTTTTCTTATTTACCGTGGTGTGTGGATTTATGGTGGTGTTGACAGTGTTAAATCGTATTCTGAAGATTTACATGATTGCTCCGTTTGCGGGCGTGGCATTGTCTACTCTTGCAGCAGGAGGTCAGACGGCAAATGTGGGTTATTCCTATATACGCACCTTTTTCGGATATGTGTTTTCTGCGCTGCTTATTGCGGTTGTGATTGTAATAAGTGCAAGTTTTATCAATACCGTTGCGATCGACACGGATAATGCAATCATCCGGCTGCTGGAGTATTGCTTGAAGATGGGAGTTATTTCATCCTCGGTAAAGATGTCGGACAG
>OAWC01000252.1_pt1 | contig 45732 bp, 38 predicted proteins | sample 1495331 | NCBI WGS metagenome assembly OAWC01 (sample SAMEA2580115, study PRJEB22360) | human gut metagenome | biome: human gut; feature: human-associated habitat; material: faeces | place: Denmark | collected 2008/2010
TCTGTTCGCGCAGGTCACAACGCCGGGTGTACTTCATCATGTAGGCAATGACCTTGCCGAATGCCTGGCTCTGATAATACGGGCTATCCGGATTGGAGACGAAGAACAGGGACATGCGCCCACCTTTCAGAAAGACTTTTTCCACCCCGAGCCGAGCAGCCAGGCGGCGCAAGGGAACGATGCGCAGCAACTCTTCCGTTTCAGGAGGAATCGGACCGAAGCGGTCTTCGAGGCGGGTACGGAAAGCATCCACATCCTTGTCGAGTGTCAATCCGTCCAACTCGCGATAAAGCAACATACGTTCGCTGCTGCCGGTCACGTAATCGGCAGGCAACAGAAGTTCGAGGTCACTTTCCACCTGGCATTCGTCGACAAACTGTTCTCCACTGATGACGCCTCCGTCTGCTTTCAGTTCTTCGGCATAAAGGTCGGCAAACTCGTCGGTCTTCAGTTCGTGCACAGCTTCGGAGAGAATCTTTTGATACGTCTCGTAGCCTAGGTCGGCAATGAAACCACTCTGTTCGGCACCGAGCATATTGCCTGCGCCACGGATGTCAAGGTCCTGCATGGCAATGTGGATGCCACTGCCCAGGTCGGAGAAGTTCTCGATGGCTTGCAGGCGTCGTTTTGCTTCGGGAGTAAGGGAGGACAAAGGCGGTGCCAGCAGGTAACAGAAAGCTTTTTTATTGCTCCGCCCCACACGTCCGCGCATCTGGTGCAAGTCACTGAGGCCGAAGTTCTGCGCCTGGTTGATGATAATGGTATTGGCATTGGGTATGTCGATGCCACTTTCGATGATGGTAGTGGCAAGCAGCACGTCGTAATCGTAATTGACGAAATCAAAGATTATCTTCTCCAGTTCGGCAGGCTCCATCTGTCCGTGTCCGATACAGACACGGCAGTCGGGAATGTGCCGCTCTATCATGGCCTTCAACTCAAACAGATTGGAAATACGGTTATTCACGAAGAATACCTGCCCGTTACGGCTCATCTCAAAATTGACGGCGTCGGCAATGATTTCCTCGTTGAAGGTGTGCACTTCCGTCTGGATGGGATAGCGGTTAGGCGGCGGTGTCTGGATGACGCTCAAGTCGCGCGCACCCATCAGCGAAAACTGCAAGGTACGGGGAATGGGTGTAGCCGTCATGGTCAGCGTATCCACATTCACCTTCAATTGGCGGAGTTTCTCCTTGACGGAGACGCCGAACTTCTGCTCCTCATCAATAATCAACAAACCAAGGTCTTTGAACTTAACGTCTTTTCCCAGGATACGGTGGGTACCGATAAGAATATTCACTTCCCCTTCGGCAAGCCCTTTCACTACAGCCTTTGCCTGAGCAGCGGTGCGGGCACGACTCAGATACTCCACCCGGCAAGGCAAGCCTTTCAAGCGCTCCTTGAAGGTCTGGAAATGCTGATAGGCAAGTACGGTAGTGGGCACCAGTACAGCCACCTGCTTATTGTCCGACACAGCCTTGAAAGCGGCACGAACAGCCACCTCCGTCTTGCCAAAGCCCACGTCACCGCACACCAGGCGGTCCATCGGACGGGCACTCTCCATGTCGGCCTTCACGTCGGAAGTAGCCTTGCTTTGGTCGGGGGTATCCTCATAGATGAAGGAGGCTTCCAACTCCCGTTGCAGGAAGCTGTCGGGACTGTATTGAAACCCCTTCTCCTCGCGGCGTTGCGAGTAGAGTTTTATCAAGTCGCGGGCAATATCCTTTATCTTCGTCTTGGTGCGGTCTTTCAGCTTCTCCCAGGCTCCGGTGCCGAGCTTGTTGAGGCGGGGCGCTTCACCCTCCTTTCCCTTGTACTTGGAAACCTTGTGCAGAGAGTGGATGGAGACAAACACCACATCTTCGTTCTGATAGACAATCTTCATCACCTCCTGCGTGGTGTCACCGTTGGGGATACGTACCAGTCCGGCAAAACGCCCCACACCGTGGTCGGTATGCACCACATAGTCGCCGGGGGTGAATTGGTTCAGCTCCTTCAGGCTCAAGGCCACCTTGCCGCTGCGTGCCTTGTCGCTCTTCAAGTTATACTTGTGAAAGCGGTCGAACAGCTGATGGTCGGTAAAGACGCAGATACGCAAAGTGTCGTCGGCAAAGCCTTCGTGCAGTGTCCGTTCCACGGCGGTAAAGGATATGTTGTCTCCACGGTCCTCAAAGATGGCACGGATGCGGTCGGTCTGTTTCAGGCTGTCGCTGCATATGTAGATGGTGTAGTGACGGGAGAGGTATTCGCGGAAACTCTCCGCCACCATGTCGAAGTTTTTATGGAAGATAGGCTGTACCGTAGTATGGAACGAGACGGTAGCATCCGGCGTTCCGGTGGGCTTGTTGCCGAACTCCATCCGGCGGAAATCGAGGGCGCGCAGGGTGAACTCGCCACCATCAATCAGCTTGCCTTCCAGCGTGATGGCTCCATTCTCCTCCGACTCACGGGCGGCGATGGCCTGTGGGGTGAGCGATTCGTCGTGCACGGTCTGGATGCGTTCGCGTAGCCAGAGAAAGTCGCGCATGGCAAGCAAGCTGTCCGACGGAAGGAAATCGAGGAACGACACCATGCCGCCGCTTCCCTTTTTTTCCAGGCTATGGCTCAAGTCGGGAACTATCACGATGCTTTCTTTCTTCTCCTTCGAGAGCTGTGTTTCCACCTCGAAGGTACGGACGCTTTCCACCTCATCGCCGAAAAAGTCTATACGGAAGGGATATTCGGAAGAGAAGGAAAAGACGTCGATAATACTGCCACGAACGGCATACTGCCCCGGCTCGTAGACGTAGTCCACATATTCGAAACCGTAGCTGCGCAATACGTCCGTCACGAAGTTCATATCCACCCTCTCGCCTGCATGCAGTTTCAGTGTATTGTCTCCAAGTTCCTTACGTGAGACAACCTTTTCGGCCAGCGCATCCGGATAGGTCACCACGCAAAGCCCCTCTTCTCCTTTTTGCAGGCGACTCAGCACTTCTGTACGGAGTATTTCGTTTGCCGCATCCTTCTGCCCGTACTTGATGGCGCGGCGGAACGAAGAAGGAAAAAACAATACCTGCTCTGTCCCCAATATCTGCGTCAAATCATGATAGAAATAACCGGCTTCCTCCATATCGCCCAGAATGAAAACGAGCGGACAAGTAGCCCGCTGAACCAATACAGACGAAAACAAAGAAGCGGCAGAGGCATATAAACCTCCGCAATATAGGTGACGGACAGAGTTATCTTTCAGAAGCCTGCACACCCCCTCTACATTGGGATGGGAAGCATAAGATTGTTGCAGTTCAGTTATATTCATTGCTTTGCGCTTTTTCCCCCGGTATTACCTCTCATAAGGTATCCTACCGAAATAAATTCGGTGCAAAAATACACAAATAATCTTTAGCTTTGACCTGTCGGCAACTATGTTCTCTGAAATAATCTTTCTGCTGTCAGCCTGCACATCCTTCACCTTTTTTCTGTATCGCCCTATTTATCGGGGAAGGCAATGAAACTTCTTTTCCTCCAATTATGAATAACACAGCCTGCACAATCCCTATTCAGGAGTTATGTTACACAAAGTTTATCCCCAGCCTGCGGACATGTATCCCAGGGTTTGGTCTGTCTATCCCAAGGCTTGGGATAGACAGACCAAGACTGAAGAGCACTTTTTCTCCCTATATCTACCCACTTTATCCTTTATACTTCGAAAGTTTTTCTTTAATAGTTTGAATGTTTTCTGTTAATGATTGAAACGGGAATAGCTAAAGATTGAGGCTAAAGTTCAAAGTCAAGCATACGGTTCTTTGATTTAACCTGCATTCCTCATAGTCAGGAGTTAGAAGGAACTACATAAATGAAAGAGTCGTGGCGCCAGAACTTTGCAAAATCAAGATTTGTGTGAAAATGCTGCCAGATAAAAAAGAAATGTATTACATTTGTTCCCAGTTATAACCCCCATTACCTATAAGTATGCAAACATCAGACAGCATTGTCATCATCCCCACCTACAATGAACGGGAGAATATAGAAAATATCATCCGTGCCGTTTTTGCTCTGAAACATGGTTTTCACATCCTTGTCATTGAAGACGGTTCGCCGGACGGAACGGCTGCCATTGTAAAGACCTTGCAGCAGGAGTTTCCCGAACGCCTCTTCATGGTGGAGCGCAAAGGAAAGTTAGGACTGGGTACAGCCTACATAGCCGGCTTTAAGTGGGCATTGCAACGAGGTTATGAGTATGTATTCGAAATGGATGCCGACTTCAGCCACAATCCCCAAGACTTGCCGCGACTCTACCGCGCCTGCTCCGAAGAGGGTGCCGATGTAGCCATCGGTTCACGTTATGTGAGTGGTGTGAACGTAGTGAACTGGCCCATGGGACGTGTACTGATGTCTTATTTTGCCTCCAAGTATGTGCGCTTCATCACCGGGCTGCCCATCCACGACACTACAGCCGGATTTGTATGTTACCGCCGCCGGGTATTGGAGACTATCAATCTGGACGGCATCCGCTTCAAAGGATACGCCTTCCAGATAGAAATGAAATTCACCGCCTACAAATGCGGCTTCAAGGTAAAGGAAGTGCCTGTCATCTTCATCAATCGCGAACTGGGCACCTCCAAAATGAACAGCAGTATTTTTGGTGAAGCCGTATTCGGAGTGATTCGGTTGAAATGGAACAGTTGGTTCCATAAATATCCTACCGTAGATAAGGAGATGAAGTGATAGGTGATAGAGTGATAGGGGTTTACTATAAATATTAGGAAGATATGAAAAGAACATTGATACATAACGCTACGATTGTCAACGAAGGACAATCCGTGAAAGGTTCCGTAGTGATAGAAGACGGGCGCATTGCAGAGGTACTGACCAACTGGAAACCTCTCTCCGCCCCTTGTGACGAGACCATAGATGCCACCGGATGCTATCTGTTGCCTGGCATCATCGACGACCATGTACATTTTCGCGATCCCGGGCTGACCCACAAAGCGGACATCCTCACCGAAAGCCGTGCGGCTGCCGCAGGTGGTGTGACCTCCATCATGGATATGCCCAATACAAATCCGGTGACCACTACGCTGGATGCCTTGAACGCCAAACTTGATTTGCTGAACGAGAAGTGTATCGTAAACCATTCCTGCTACTTCGGCGCAACAAACGACAATTACAGCGAATTCGGCAAGCTGGACAAGCACCGCGTCTGCGGTATCAAGCTATTCATGGGCTCCAGTACCGGAAACATGCTGGTAGACAAGATGAACAGCCTGCTGAACATCTTCAACGGTACAGACATGCTGATTGCCGCCCACTGCGAAGACCAGGAAACCATCAAGAACAATATTGCCAAGTATAAGGAAATGTTTGCCGGAGAGAATGATATTCCCATAGGCAAGCATCCCTACATCCGCTCCTCGGCAGCATGCTATGCATCTTCTGAGCTGGCAGTACGGCTGGCAAGGATTGCCGGTGCACGGCTGCATATTCTGCATGTGTCCACAGCCAAGGAACTGCAACTGTTCAATGACTATTCACTTTCCGAGAAGCATATCACCGCCGAAGCATGCGTTGCCCATCTCCTCTTCACGCTCAGTGACTATCGCACGTTGGGCACACGTATCAAGTGCAATCCTGCCATTAAGAAGCAAGCCGACCGCGATGCCCTGCGTGCAGCCGTCAACTCCGGCCTGATAGACGTTATAGCCACCGACCATGCGCCCCATCTGCTCTCCGAAAAAGAAGGAGGTGCCTTGAAGGCCATGTCCGGCATGCCGATGATACAGTTCTCACTTGTCAGCATGCTGCAACTGGTGGATGAGGGAGTATTCACACTCGAAACCATCGTTGAAAAAATGTGCCATGCTCCCGCACAAATTTACCGCATCAACGAGCGCGGCTATATCCGTGAAGGTTACCGGGCAGACCTTGTGCTGGTACGCCCCGATACCCCGTGGGAAGTGACAGCCGACAAAGTTTTGAGCAAATGCGGCTGGAGCCCATTGGAAGGACATACCTTCAACTGGAAAGTGGAAAGGACTTTTGCCAACGGACATCCCGTTTATAGCGACGGCATGGTGGACGATGCTTATCGTGGCGAGGAACTGAGATTTGGGGAGTGAAGGCTAGGAATTAAGGATTAGGGATTAAGGATTAAATGGGATGAAAAGGACAATACTGGCACCGGGGCATGAATTGCTTTCGTATCGGATTCATGAAGTAACCCCTTACATCAACTGGATTTATTTCTTCCATGCCTGGGGCTTCCAGCCTCGCTTTGCGGCTATTGCCAACATCCATGGCTGCGATTCCTGCCGTGCACTTTGGCTGACGACCTTTCCCGAGGAGGAACGTACCAAAGCTTCCGAAGCCATGCAGCTCTTCAAGGAAGCCAATAGAATGCTCGACCGACTGGACGAAACAATCTCCATCCATTGCATCTTCAGGCTTTGCCAGGCAAATGCAGACGGAGATAACCTCTTGATAGAAGGAACAACCTTCCCTCTGCTCCGACAGCAGACACCACAACCCGATGGCGGTCCATTTCTCTGTCTGAGTGATTTTGTACGTCCCCTCTCTTCAGGCACGCCCGACATCGTAGGGCTTTTCGCCTCTACCATCAGTGAAGAGGCCGAAGAGACTTACAAGAACGACCCTTACAAACATCTCCTTGTACAAACCTTGAACGACCGCCTCGCCGAAGCCGCCACAGAAAAGATGCACGAATATGTCCGCAAGGAGGCTTGGGGCTATGCCCCCGACGAATCCTTGTCCATTCCGGATTTGCTGGTCGAGAAGTACCAAGGCATCCGCCCCGCTGTGGGATACCCCTCCCTACCCGACCAATCCGTGAATTTCCTGCTGGACGAACTGCTCGGCATGAAACAGATAGGCATCACGCTGACTGAACATGGAGCCATGCATCCTCACTCCTCCGTCTGCGGCATGATGCTGGCACATCCCGCATCCCGATACTTTGCAGTGGGCAAGATTGGAGAGGACCAGCTGGAAGATTACGCCCGCCGCCGAGGAATGCCAATAGGGAATATGCGGAAGTTTCTGGCAGGAAATTTAGAAAGCGTATCATAATGCTGATAATTCGGTACATTGAAAAAGGAGTTACACAGACGACACAGATTAAACAGATTTTCACTGATAATTTTGTTCATCATGAATTTCTCATCTGTGGTCATCTGTTTAATCTGTGTCACCTATGTGCCATAAAAAATAATCCTTTTGAACTGTGATTTATCGCCCCTTTCCGCGACTAACAGTGCAAAGCAACTCGAAAGAAGCAAAAAGATGGAAAATGCAGAACAAGAGTTTGTATCCGTGGTACGAGAGTATGAGCGCGTGATATATAAGGTGTGCTATCTGTACACCACGCCCAACGCTACCCTCAACGACTTGTATCAGGAAGTGGTACTCAACTTATGGAAAGCATTTCCCAAGTTCCGGCGGGAGTGCAAGATTTCAACATGGATTTACCGCATCGCACTGAACACGTGCATCAGCTTTATCCGCAAAGAAAAGAACATCCCCGAAATCGTTACCCTCAACCAAGAAGCCGACCGGACTGAAGAAACCGACGAGACACAAGCCATGCTACGGCAACTCTACCGGATGATAAACCGGCTGGGACAATTGGAAAAATCCATCATCCTGCTCTATCTGGAAGAGAAAAGCTACGAAGAAATTGCCGAAATCACCGGGCTGACTTTGACAAACGTTGCCACCAAGCTCAGCCGCATCAAAGACAAATTGAAAAGAATGAATAAGGAGGAATAGATATATGGAACTGGATGAACTGAAGAAATCATGGAACGCACTGAATGAACAGTTGCAGAAAGAACCGATTGCTGATGAACAGCAGATTACAGAACTGATTGCCGGCTACAAGGCAAATACCCGCAAAAGTCTGGGACGCCTCGTAGTCATACAACGCTTCTCTATCGGAATAGGAACGATATGTCTGGCTACCCTTCTTCTTATATGGCTGCTACTGCCCACCTTCGGTTTCAACGAACAACTACAAGAAAAGATTGTTCCCTTTTTAGGATTCATTGCCATCAGCATTCTCGCAGGCATGTGGTGGGACTGGAAAACATACCGTTGGAATAAGAATACACATATTGAAGAAATGAGTGTTGCCGAAGTCAGCCGCCGTATGACCACTTTCCGCCAATGGACCAAATATGAGGTGATGGGCATCTCCATCTGGATTATCCTTTTCAATATCCTCAATTATTGGGTGATGGAATATCATCTGATGTCCGTTGGCGTGCAAGCCATACTGATTACCCTCTTTGTAGTATTTGATGCGTTGATTATCTATATTCTCTACAAAAAAGTGATTTACAAACATCTGGACAATATTAAAAAGAACATTGAAGAATTGAAAGATATATGCACCGAGTAACTCTTGTTTTCATCCTTTTCCTTCTCATCCCCGACCTTTACATTTACTTGGTTTATGTAGTAAGAAAAACCAGAAAGGCAGTCCTTCACTGCCTTTATTGGCTTCCCACCTTGCTATTAGCGGCAGGCTATGTTTACTTCATGTTCCTCACGGGCGACAATGCGATGTCAAACCATACGCAGGCCATAGGCAGACTGGCAATTACCATCATGCTATTTGTCTTTCCAAAAACCATATTCATGCTTTGCTCGCTGGTGGGAGTACTGGCACACTTCATCATCCGTCGTTGTCCCCGCAGCCCGTTCACCGCTATAGGACTGGTTTTGGCTGTCGTCAGCTTCTTCAATATCCTTTACGGTACCCTGGCAGGCATCACCCGTTTCGATACAAAAGAAGTGGAATACCGTTCTGCAAATATTCCGGAAGGTTTCGACGGCTACCGCATCGTGCAAATATCGGACATACACATCGGCAGTTGGCAAGGCAATCCGGACCCCATCAAACAGCTGGTCGATTTAGTCAACGGACAGAAGCCGGACCTGATTGTCTTCACCGGTGACCTCGTGAACCAGCAGAGCCATGAACTGGATGGTTTCCAAGAAATACTCTCCCAACTATACGCACCGGACGGAGTATACTCCATCCTCGGCAACCATGACTATGGCTCATACTATCACTGGCAAAGCCCGAAAGCAGAAATCGCCAATCTGGACTATTTAATCCGGCAGCAGAAAGCAATGGGATGGAAACTGCTGAACAATGAGCATGACATCCTTCATCACAAAGGTGACAGCATAGCCCTCATCGGTGTGGAAAACGACGGGGAGCCTCCTTTCTCCCAATTTGCAGACTTGCCACAAGCCATGCAGGGCACGGAGGGAATGTTCCAAATATTGCTCAGCCATAACCCTACCCACTGGAGGCGCGAGGTACTGCCCCGATCGGATATTTCACTGATGCTTGCAGGACACACCCACGCCATGCAAGGCATCTTGTTCGGGCACTCCCTTGCCGAACTTATCTATCCGGAATGGAGAGGAATGTACTACGAAGGCAAGAGGGCTTTGTACGTAAATATTGGCATCGGCTATGTAGGACTGCCGTTCCGGTTCGGGGCATGGCCGGAAATTACAGTACTAAAATTAGTAAGAGAGAAAGAGTGACGAAATAAGAAAAAGGTATATCTTTGTAGCAATAAAAAATCCGACACCTATGAAGATACTTTATATTATTTATCAGGTTTGCTTTGCGTTGCCCATTTTATTGGTACTGACTATCCTTACAGCATTGGTCACCATCATCGGTTCGCTGATAGGAGGAGCGCATATCTGGGGTTACTATCCCGGTAAAATCTGGTCACAGCTCATCTGCTATATACTGCTTATTCCGGTGGAGGTACATGGAAGGGAGAAAATACACAAACGTACTTCCTACGTGTTTGTGCCCAATCACCAAGGTGCCTTCGACATATTCTTGATATACGGATTCCTGGGACGGAACTTCAAATGGATGATGAAGAAGAGCCTGCGCAAAATCCCGTTTGTCGGCAAGGCATGCGAGAGCGCAGGACATATCTTCGTCGACCGTTCCAGCCCCAAGAAGGTGCTTGCCACCATGCGGCAGGCAGAATCATCTTTGAAAGACGGCGTGTCACTGGTAGTATTTCCCGAAGGGGCACGTTCCTTCACGGGACACATGGGGTACTTCAAGAGAGGTGCTTTCCAGTTGGCAGATGAACTGCAACTGGAAGTGGTGCCCGTCACTATAGACGGCTCGTTCGAGATTCTTCCACGCACCGGAAAGTGGATACACCGCCACCGGATGATACTGACCATCCATGAACCTATTCCTCCCAAAGGGAAAGGGGCAGAAAACATCAAGGCAAGCATGAACGAGGCTTATGCGGCGGTGGAGAGTGCATTGCCGGAAAAGTATAAAGGGATGGTGAAGAACGAAGACCAGGACAGATAAAGACATAATGACAAACGGGAATGCCTGAATATCTTGATAGGATATTCAGGCATTCCCGTTTGTCATTATCAACTCATTCCTGTTTATTTCTGTCCTCCTACAGAAGCATTTTGCTTCATGCGTTTCTGCTCTTCAATCAGCTGCATGTTCTCCTTCGCTTTTGTAAGGAAATCCTTCACCAAAGTATTCTCTTTAAAAGACAAGGGAGCAGTTCTCATGATGTCCTCAATCTGCGGAGTCATCACCGGATAGGGCAGTGTGCTGCACATCATCATGAATACACTGGGACCCAGCACATTCTCAAAGTTATCTACAATGAACTGCCGGACGTAGTCGTTCATCTCCTTCACAAGTACTTCGCCTTCCTTTGCCAACTGCCCATGCACGTCATCCAGATTGGCACCGTCCAGCACCATACGCGCCTCTTTCCGTTCCAGCTCCTCTATCTTCACTTCCAGGGAATTGCGCTTGTCTATGAACTCGTACAGTTTGTCATTCAAAGGAGTCCCTTTGGCAATCAACTGAGTATTGGAGATGGAAACCACGATTTTGCCGTCTTCCAGCACCAAAGGCATAATGCCCTCGTGGTCCATATAAAGAGTCACCATCATCACGGAATCGGCCCGGCCTTTCATCTTGAAATGCCCATGGATAACCTCTGCCGAGTCGACGTTCACCCATTGCCCGTCCCGAAGCGTCTTGAGGAACAACATCTTTCCGTCAAGGCTGGTTACCGAAGAACTGCCCTCTATCTTATACTTGCGGTTGCAAGAAGTAAAGAGCACAAGCAGGAGCAAAAAGGGTAAAATGCGGTTCACACTCATTCTAATCATGCAAGAAACGATTTTTGAATTACACCCAGCAAAGGTATTAATATTCCTTATAAACCGAATAGAAAGAAAGGATTTTTCATTCGGTTTACGTATTTTTGCACAATTATAAATCATAAAAATAGAGAAAATATACATGTCAACCTATGCACCTTTTGCCAAACCGCTCTATGTAATGCTGAAACCGGTAGGTGCGGTATGCAATCTGGCATGCGATTATTGCTATTATCTGGAGAAATCCAAACTATATAGAGACAACCCCAAGCATGTGATGAGCGAGGAACTGCTGGAAAAGTTCATCGAGGAGTACATCAACTCGCAGACCATGCCCCAGGTTCTGTTCACCTGGCATGGCGGAGAGACGCTGATGCGTCCGCTCTCTTTCTACAAACGTGCCATGGAGCTGCAAAAGAAATATGCCAACGGACGCACCATAGACAACTGCATACAGACCAACGGCACGTTGCTGACCGATGAATGGTGCCGGTTTTTCAAAGAAAACAACTGGCTGGTGGGTGTCTCCATAGACGGGCCTCAGGAGTTCCATGACGAATACCGGAAGAACAAGCAGGGCAAGCCCTCTTTCGTCAAGGTGATGCAGGGCATCAACCTGCTGAAAAAGCACGGTGTGGAATGGAACGGAATGGCAGTGGTCAATGACTACAACGCCGACTATCCGCTGGACTTCTATAATTTCTTCAAGGAGATAGGATGCCATTACATCCAGTTTGCCCCCATCGTGGAGCGCATTGCCCCTCATGGGGACGGACGCCATCTTGCCTCCCTGGCAGACAAGGAAAAGAGCACGCAGCTGGCAGACTTTTCCGTCACGCCGGAACAATGGGGAGACTTCCTATGCGCCTTGTTCGACGAATGGGTAAAGCAGGACGTGGGTACTTACTACATACAGTTATTCGACTCTACCCTTGCCAACTGGATAGGCGAACAACCGGGTGTATGTTCCATGGCAAAGACTTGCGGCCATGCAGGCGTCATGGAGTTCAACGGAGACGTATATGCGTGCGACCATTTTGTTTTCCCCGAATATAAACTGGGCAACATCCATCAGAATACACTGGTGGAGATGATGTACGGAGAACGGCAACAAGCCTTCGGACTGATGAAGCAACAATCTCTCCCCACCCAATGCAGGGAGTGCGAATGGCTGTTTGCCTGCAACGGCGAATGTCCAAAGAACCGTTTTGCACGTACAGCCGACGGAGAGCCGGGACTGAATTACCTTTGTGCAGGATATCATAAGTTCTTCAGTCACGCAGCCCCATACATGGACTTTATGAAGAACGAACTGATGAACCGGCGTCCGCCTGCAAACATTATGGAAGCAATAAGAAACAATGCCATAAAGCCATAAGCCCACAAGCGATGACAATGAAATTCAAAGACATTACTTAATAATTGATTATATGAAGATTACATTTAAGAAAGGTTTGCTTGCGGCCATTGCCGCACTGACAGTCTGCTCTGCGCGTGCAGACGAAGGAATGTGGTTGTTGCAACTGATGAAACAGCAGAACTCCATCGACATGATGAAAAAGCAAGGACTGAAGCTGGAGGCTGACGACCTTTACAATCCCAACGGCGTGTCACTGAAAGATGCTGTAGGTATCTTTGGCGGTGGCTGTACCGGCGAAATCATCTCTCCGGAAGGACTGATTCTGACCAATCACCATTGCGGATACGGTGCCATACAGCAGCACAGCAGCGTGGAACACGATTATCTGACAGATGGTTTCTGGGCCATGAACCGCAGTGAAGAACTGCCCACCCCGGGATTGAAATTCCGTTTCGTGCACCGCATTGTAGACATCACCGACCTTGTCAACGCTAAAATAAAGGCAGGCGAAGTGACGGAAATCGATGCACTGACTTCCCCGTTCCTCAGCAAACTGGCAAAGGAAGAACTGGAGAAGAGCGATTTGAAGGGTAAACCGGGCATTGAAGTGCGCGCACTCCCCTTCTATGCAGGAAACAAATTCTATATGTTCTATTATAAGGTATACAGCGACGTGCGTATGGTTGCCGCTCCTCCCTCCTCGGTAGGTAAGTTTGGCGGTGAGACCGACAACTGGATGTGGCCGCGCCACACGGGCGACTTCTCCATGTTCCGTATCTATGCCGATGCCAACGGAGAGCCGGCTGAATACAGTGAAAGCAATGTACCCCTGAAAACGCCGAAGTTCCTGCCCATCTCCATCAAAGGTCTGAACGAAGGTGACTACGCCATGATTATGGGCTTCCCCGGCAGCACAGAACGTTACCTCACCCAGAGCGAAGTGAAGCAACGCATGAACGCCGTGAATCAGGCAATGATTGATATGCGCGGCGTACGCCTCGAAGTGCTGCGCAAGTATATGGATGCCAGTGACAAGACCCGCATCCAGTATGCCAGCAAGTTTGCCGGAAGCAGTAACTACTGGAAGAACTCCATTGGTATGAACAAGGCAATCATCGACAATGACGTGTTGGGCGCCAAAGCCGAAATCGAGAAAAAGTATGCCGCCTTTGCCCAAGGAAAACCCGAATACGAGGGTGTGGTAGAGAAAATTGATGCCATCATCGAGAAAAGCACCCCCACGCTGCGCCAGCTCTACTATACCAACGAAGCATTGCGCGGTGCTATCGAATTCGGCAGTACCTACCTTATTATGGATAACATAAAGAAAGCGCTCGAAGAGAAGAACGACTCATTGCTGCAAGCTTCGAAGAAGCAGTTGGAAAATGCATACGATGGTATCCACAATAAAGACTACGACCACGAAGTGGACCGCGCCGTAGCCAAAGCCATCCTGCCCGCCCTTGCCAAGGCACTGAACGCCGACGAGCTGCCCTCCTTCTACCAAACCATCAACGGAGAGTTCAAGGGCGACTACAACGCATACGTAGACAACATTTACGACAACTCCATCCTCTCCAACCGCAAGAACCTGGATAAATTCCTGGCAAAGCCCACCGTGAAAGCCATCGAGAAAGACCCTGCTACGGCTTACTCGCGCTCCAAGAACGAAAAGCTGCAGGAGCTCGGAAAGCAATACATGGAACTGGAAAGCGGAATGGAACTGCTCCACAAGGCCTACATCCGTGGCTTGGGTGAAATGAAACAGCCCGTCCCCTCCTATCCGGATGCCAACTTCACCATGCGTCTGACCTATGGTAATGTAAAATCATACAGCCCACGCGATGCCGTACACTACGACTACTATACCACTACCGACGGTATCCTTGAAAAAGAGAATCCCGAAGACCGTGAATTCGTGGTACCCGCCAAGCTGAAAGAACTGATTCAAAAGAAAGACTTCGGACGCTACGCCATGGCAGACGGCACCATGCCGGTTTGCTTCCTCACGACGAACGACATCACCGGCGGCAACTCGGGCAGCCCCGTCATCAATGGCGAAGGACAGCTCATCGGTACTGCTTTCGACGGTAACTGGGAATCTCTGAGCGGTGACATCAACTTCAACAATGACCTGCAGCGTTGCATTGCACTGGATATACGCTACGTGCTCTTCATCCTCGACAAACTGGGCAATTGCAGTCATCTGATAAAAGAAATGAACATTATAGAATAAATTAAAGCCTCTGAGAGATTACCTCCCATACTGAATGGCATTCAGTCGTATAGTGAATGCCATTCAGTCGTATACTTAACCCTATTCAGTCGTATACTGAATAGCCCCCCTCTCAGATGCTCTTCTAACGCACATCACCATGAAAAGAATCCTATTATCATTATTCATTACATCTTCTGTCCTTGCCGCACACGCCGACGAAGGTATGTGGATGCTCACCGACCTGCAAAAGCAGAACGAAGTAGCCATGACGGAACTCGGACTGCTCATCCCCGCCAACCAAATCTACAATCCCGACGGCATTGCCCTAAAGGATGCCGTGGTGCATTTCGGCGGTGGCTGTACCGGCGAAGTCATCTCTGCCGAAGGCCTGGTACTGACCAACCACCACTGCGGCTATGGCGCCATACAACAACACAGCTCGGTGGAACACGACTACCTGACCGACGGTTTCTGGGCTATGTCCCGCGAAGAGGAGCTTCCCTGCAAGGGACTCACCGTCACCTACATCGACCGGATACTGGACGTGACAGACTACGTAAACGAACAACTGAAAACCGACGACGACCCGAACGGCACCAATTATCTGTCTCCCAAATACCTGAAGACAGTAGCCGACCGCTTCGCCAAGTCCGAAGGCATCGCCCTGATACCCGGCCGCAAGCTGGAACTGAAAGCCTTCTACGGTGGAAACAGATACTATCTGTTCGTAAAGACCACCTATAGCGACATCCGCATGGTAGGCGCTCCCCCCTCCTCCATCGGCAAGTTCGGCGCAGACACCGACAACTGGATGTGGCCCCGCCACACGGGAGATTTCTCCATCTTCCGCATCTATGCCGACAAAGACGGGAAACCCGCCGCTTACAGCAAAGACAACGTTCCCCTAAAAGTGAAGAAACATCTCACCATCAGCCTTGACGGCTATCGCGAGGGCGACTTTACCTTCGTCATGGGATTCCCCGGACGCAACTGGCGCTACATGATTTCCGACGAGGTGGAAGAGCGTATGCAAACCACCAACTTCATGCGCCACCACGTGCGCGATGTCCGCCAGAAAGCTCTGATGAAACAAATGTTGCAAGACGATGCCGTACGCATCCACTATGCCAGCAAGTATGCATCTTCTGCCAACTACTGGAAAAATGCCATTGGTATGAACGAAGGTCTCGTCCGTCTGAAAGTATTGGACACCAAACGTGCACAGCAAGAGGCACTCCTGGCACGCGGACGCTCGCTGAACGACAATAGCTATCAGCAGGCATTCGACCAGATACGCGCCATCGTAAAGCAACGCCGTCCAGCCCTCTACCACCAGCAAGCCATTCAGGAAGCACTGGTGACGGGACTCGATTTCATGCGTATCCCCAGTACCGCAAGACTGGTGTCTGCCTTGAAGAACAAGGACAAGAAACAGATTGCAGCAGCTAAAGACAGCCTTCAGAAGGCAGCCGACCGCTACTTCGCCTCTGTCCCCTTCCCCGAAGTGGAACGTATCGTTGGCAAGGAAATGCTGAAAATCTACATGAAGTATATCCCTGCCGAACAACGCATCGGTATTTTCCAAATCATAGACAAGCGTTTCAAGGGCAACAGCGACGCTTTCATCGACGCCTGCTTTGAACATTCCATCTTCGGCAACAAAGAGAACTTTGCCAAGTTCATCCGCAAGCCCAGCCTCTACAAGATTAATACAGACTGGATGGTCTTGCTGAAATATTCCATCACAGACGGCCTGCTTCAGACCTCCATTGCCATGATGGATGCCAATAAAAACTACAATGCCGCCCACAAGGTATGGGTAAAGGGAATGATGGACATGAAGCTTGCCAACGGCCAGCCCATCTATCCGGATGCCAACTCCACCTTGCGCCTGACCTACGGTCAAGTGCTCCCCTACGCTCCGGCAGACGGTGTGAAATATGATTACTACACCACTCTGAAAGGAGCTATGGAGAAGGAAGATCCCGACAATTGGGAGTTTGTAGTCCCCGCCAAACTGAAACAGCTGTATCAGGCAAAGGATTTCGGACGTTATGCCATGCCGAACGACGAAATGCCCATCTGCTTCATTGTCAACACAGACAATACCGGTGGAAACTCCGGCAGCCCAGTGTTCAATGCCAAAGGAGAACTGATAGGTACCGGCTTTGACCGCAATTACGAAGGTCTGACTGGCGACATTGCCTTCCGTCCGTCCTCCCAACGAGCAGCATGTGTAGACATCCGCTACACCTTGTTCATCATCGACAAATACGCGGGAGCTTCGCATCTCATTGAAGAGATGACGATTAAATAATGATTTAGCGAACAAATCCTCCTCCTATTTTGTTATCATTACAAATAAATAAAAACAGAAAGGAAAAAATTATGGAAAAGTTTGAAGAATTGATACAATCAGAAAAGCCCGTTTTAGTTGATTTCTTTGCAACCTGGTGTGGCCCGTGCAAGGCCATGCATCCGGTACTGGAGGAACTCAAAAACGAAATAGGAGATGCTGCCCGTATCGCCAAAATAGATGTAGACCAGCACGAAGAGCTTGCTGCCCGCTACCGCATACAAGCAGTACCGACATTTATCGTATTTAAGAAAGGTGAAGCCGTATGGCGCCATTCGGGTGTCATCAGCGGTAAGGATTTGAAAGCCGTTATAGAACAAAACTCTTAACAAGAAGAAATGAAGAAGATTATAGCAATGGTTGCCCTCGTGTTTTCCTGCATGCTGGCCTATGCTCAAACAAACGGAGAAGTTATCGTCATGAACAAAGCCATGTTCATCAAGGATGTGTTCGACTATGAGAAATCCCAGGACTGGAAATACAAGGGAAACAAGCCTGCCATCATAGACTTATATGCCGACTGGTGCGGACCTTGCCGCATGGTGGCTCCCATTATGAAGGAACTGGCCAAAGAGTATGCCGATAAAATCGTTGTCTACAAAGTCAATGTGGATAAGGAAAAGGAACTGGCAGCGTTGTTCAATGCAACAAGCATCCCTCTTTTTGTATTCATCCCTATGAATGGAGAGCCTCAGCTCTTCCGCGGAGCAGCCGATAAGGCTACCTACAAAAAGGCGATTGACGACTTTTTACTGAAAACAGAATAGTTCATAATAGAAAGAAAAAACTCCTGACTACCTTTACAAAAAGGCAAGTCAGGAGTTTTTGTATCCTATTCACTCAAAACACGATAGGCATCTCTTTCCATTCTCCTCCGTGTAGTTCCATCACCGATTCATATCCAGCTTTCCTCAAGGCACACAAAGCTTCGGGACGTCCGTTGCTTATCCGTTCCGGATAGTGTGAATCACTGTTTACCTGCACACGTACACCCAAATCATGCAGGTAGGAGAAATACCGCTCATTGGGGTAAAAAGTACCCAGGTCATGATAGGCTTTGGTATTGACCTCTACCTGATAGCCGCGACGGGCAATATCTGCGAAATACACCCTAACCAGCTCATCATACCAAGGCTCGTCCAGCAATCCCAGGCGATAGCATGCTGCATTGTAGTGCATCTTATCGGCATGGCCCACAATATCAAAACCACCCAGCTCGAGCATCCTCGTCAACCTACCATAATAGAGACGGACCACATGCTCCAAGTCACCGCAGAAATGTCCGTCTACAATGGTCTTAAAGGTATCCGCAGGTACATCTACATCCACCACTTCCCCTTTGTCATTGTAGAGAAGATGTACAGAACCAATACGGTAGTCCAACGGCAACTCCCTGAAACGGGCGATGGACGGATTACTCGCTTCATTCAGATAATCAATCTCCAGACCGATATACAGTTCGATACGTCCGGCATACTTCTCCTTCAGACGATGGAATTCAGATAGATAGTCGTCCATGATATCCCACTCCATAGTCCATGCCGTAGAAAAAGGCAATGGAGCATGCGATGAAAAGCCATAAGATGTAAAACCTTCACTCAATGCAAAACGCACAAAGTCCTCCATGCCGGCACGCCCGTCACAATAAAGGCTATGGCTATGATAATTCGTCAGATTTCCCACTTTCTCAGTTCTAATTTTTAATTCTTAATTCTTAATTTTCAATTTCGAACTTCAGTTCGATTCTATCTCACTCAGCTCCAGCCAGCGCAATGTTTTTTCGTCAATCAAGTCCGACAATTCCGGCAAACGTTTCGACTTCTCCGTCAGTTCGTCCACAGACAAAGTACCGCTGCACAGAGCCTCTTCAATTGCATTCTTTTCGGTTTCCAGGTCAGCTATCTCCTGCTCCAATTGTTCAAACTCGCGTTTTTCCTTAAAAGACATGCGCCGTTTCTCGTTCAGACGCACCTTCGCCGTCTTGTCCTCCTGAGCCTTGGCGGCTTCTTTCTCTTTCTCCTTTTCCTGATGGACTTTCGCATCTTTCCAGTCGCGATATTGTGTATAGTTGCCGGGAAAGTCGCGGATGTCCCCTTGTCCGTTGAACACTAACAGATGGTCTACCACTTTGTCCATGAAATAACGGTCGTGGCTCACCACAATCACGCATCCTTTGAAATTCTGCAAATACTCTTCCAGCACATTCAGCGTCACAATATCGAGGTCATTGGTCGGCTCATCCAGCACCAGGAAGTTGGGATTGCGCATCAGGACCGTACACAGATAGAGGCGGCGGCGTTCTCCCCCACTCAGCTTGTAGACATAGCTGTGCTGTGTCTCGGGAGTAAACAGGAAATGTTGCAGGAATTGCGATGCCGTCAGCTTCTTGCCGTTGCCCAGTTCTATAACTTCGGCAATGTCCTGCACTACATCAATCACTTTCATCTGCTCGTCAAACTGCAAGCCGTCCTGCGAGTAGTAACCGAAGCGGACCGTCTCGCCAATGTCCAGCGTACCGCTGTCTGCCTGCTCCAACCCCATCAGTATCTTGATGAAGGTCGACTTGCCCGTACCGTTATTCCCTACGATACCCATCTTTTCGTAACGGGAGAAGATGTAGGAGAAATCATCCAGAATCTTCAAGTCACCAAAGGATTTGTACAGATGGTCTGCCTCGAATATCTTACTGCCTATATAAGAAGCCTTAACGTCCAGCTTTACATTGTCGTTGTTGAAACGCTGCTTAGCCACCTTCTCCAACTCGTAAAAGGCATCCTCCCGATAGCGTGCCTTGTGCCCGCGGGCTTGCGGCATGCGGCGCATCCATTCCAGCTCTGTGCGGTAGAGGTTATTGGCACGTTCTATCTCCACAGTCTTGGCCTCGATACGCTCTTGGCGCTTCTCCAGATAATAACTGTAATTGCCTTTATACTGATAAATCTGCCGGTTGTCTATCTCTACGATTTCGGAGCATACCCGGTCGAGGAAATAACGGTCGTGCGTCACCATCAGCAAGCTGAGGTTATTCCGGCGGAGATATTCCTCCAGCCACTCCGTCATATCGAGGTCGAGGTGGTTGGTAGGCTCGTCCAGTATCAGCAAATCGGGTTCAGTGATAAGGGTATTGGCAAGTGCCACACGCTTCAACTGCCCGCCGGACAGATGTTTTACGTGCTGACTGAAATCACGTATTTTAAGTTGAGACAGAATCTGTTTCGCCTTCTGCTCGTACTCCCAAGCTTTTTCATGGTCCATACGCACCAGAATTTCGTCCAAGCCGGGATGCCCCTCCGTTTCCATGCAACGTTCATATTCCTTGATTAACTCGACAGTACTGTTGCCATGATGGAAGCACGCTTCGAGCACGGTCTGCTCTTCGGGATATTGCGGGTCTTGTTCCAGATAACCCACACGCAAATCACGACGGAAGGAAATGGTGCCATTGTCATACCCTTCCTTGCCGGAAAGGATATTGAGCAATGTCGTCTTGCCACTGCCGTTCTTGGCTATCAACCCGACACGCTGTCCCTCGGACAAGCCCAAAGAAATATTTTCGAATAGTACCAAGTCACCGAACGACTTGGTCAAGTTTTCCACCTGAAGAATTGAATTTACTGCTGCCAATGCTTTAATAGTTGAAAAATGAAAATTGAAAGTTGAAAATCACAGTACCGAGATGACCGGACCTTAGAACAAGGAGCTGTATATCTCCGGCAGATTCACTTTACCTCCTGCCTTTACTTTGCTCCAAACCAGCTTCATGGGGTCTATCCATTCACCGGTAGACGTGTTCAGCAATATGGGCGCTTCCCGGTTTCCGTCCACCAAGGTACGCCATTCCATACCGTCCACTTCATTGGCGAAAATAACACAAAGCGCGATGCCAAAAGCCAGCCATGCATCCTTCTTCTTAGGACCGATGTTGCTTTCTTCCATCATCTGCTGCATCTTGGCAATGTCTTCCTCGGCTCCCTGGAAATCCTTCTTCAACAATTCCTTTATAGTAGTATCCACCCACTCGTATGCTTCATTAATCTGGTAGATTTCCGAAAGGCGCACCGGAATTATCTCCGCTGGATACTTCACTCCATCCTTCCGCGTTTCCAGCGAAGCGATAATCTTCTCCGCTTCTGCAACCGGCTCTCCTTTCTTCACCGTAAACGAACATTCAAAGGCAACTTCATCCGCGCCCGTTATCCATAAATGGGAAGTATAGTACGCACCTTCTTCCTCGAACATCTCCTTACTATATGCACATTCCATCCGGCCTATCCTAACCGGAATGGCAGAGGAGTTTTCCCGTAACTCTTGCTTCACGGAGTCCTTGCCATATGTAGCATTCCCTTTGAAAGCCGAAATGCGAAAATTACCGGTCCACTCATTGGGGTTATAAAAAAGGAAAGAGCCTTCCCCGTCCTCGAATTCATTCCAGTCTACCGGATAAGTCATGGAGAACCATGCCCCCGGAGAGATAAATTTCTTGCTTTGTTCCATATATAGACTAATCTTTGCAAAGACAGTTCACACCATCTCAGCTATTTCTCGCAAAGATAGTACAAACCGAATGCAAAATAAAATGAACTTGTCCATTTTTTATGCTGAGGTGCAGCCTATCTTCGGTTTTAGGGCAAAAGTAACATATTACCGCCGTTGATATGCAAACAAACGAAACAAAAAAACAGCCGATTCTCACGAACCGGCTGTTCCAATCATCATCTATGAATGAAGACCATTAGAGCCTTCAATATCTTAACTATATCTTAAAATCCACATTTTGGGCGTAAAGATAATGAATTTGTATCACAAAATAAAATGCAATGAAAAATTAGTTTTGGGCACTGTCCCACCATACGGGTAAAGTCCATACGTCCTCGGCAGCATTCCAAAGTGCAATTGAAGTATCAGCTCCCGGAACAGTGGCACCGATAGCTTGCAGATTGGCCGTATTGTAGTTGAGTTCATGACTGCATTGCTGCCAACGACGGAACTGTTTACCTTGCGGAATATTCTTTTGGGCAGTAGCATCAACGCCATAGCGTGCAGGAATACCCCAGCCTAAGAAAAGCTCCGGATTAAAATCGTAGCGACGCATATCGTTCCAAATTTCCATGGAAAAATGCAATGCCAAACGCTTTTGAGTAAGAATCTTGCCCAAAGTAATATTCTCTTCAGTGCCGATACCATTGTTCAAATAGTTGTCAATGTCGGTTTGCGTCATAGGAGAGAACGAGGGGCATGCTTCCAAATTGGCATCTTCACGGCACCACACTTTCAATTTATCGTTCATACCGTCGATACTGGCTGCAATACCTTTCTTATAAGCATTAAAAGCCGCTCCTTTATTACCTTGGTTAAAGAGTACTTCAGCACGTATGAAACAAGCTTCGGCATAGGTTCCAATATAGGTGGGAGAAGACACGCGAGTATAGAAAGTTCCCGATTCGCGAGAGGCATCAGTGCCATCGCGACGATAAAGTAAATCAGGACGTCCTTGATAAGCTTTGCACTGACTGGTACACTCTACATAAATAGTGTCCCCCTTACGGGTAGAAGATTCACTGTCAATCCACCAACCTTTAGCTGCCGAGAAGTTCGAGCGCAACGGTCCGCCGGTAAGGCTGGGACTATCATTGCCAATCATGTCTACACCCATAGAACGACGCCAACCGTTTTTGAACTTCACCTCTGCGGGTGAATTACTTGATTGCTTCGAATATGCCCAAGGTAAAATCTTATCGGCACGCGGATCTTCTATTCCACTTCCGGCAAAATTTGTCAGATTATCGTAAAGCATCTTGGTAGGCATATAGCCGGCATTCATGCCACATACAGAAAAGAGCGGTGAATAATCAACCGGTTCATCCCATCCCAATACATCATGCGAATTATTGGCATCAATATGATTGAATACGGTATTGTCGGCATTGCTTTGCTGAGCCTTGTCAAGACAAGCCAAGATTTCTGCGGCATCGTATTTCCCTTCAAGATAACTGCCTTCACCCTTTTTAATAAGCTTGTTAATGTAACGTGCTTTAAGTAAGTATGCCAATTTAAGCCACTTGTCTACACTACCACCGTTCCAAATATCGCCTACAGCCAACGAAGCTGTCGCAGACCCTTGCTCTTTTTGGAACATCTCGATAGCGGTGTCAAGATCGGCCAAACAGCCCAAATAGATTGTTTTTCCGTCATTATAGGTAGGAGTAACACCGGCTTCAGCCTCACTCGACTTGTAAGGCATTTCTCCATAAAGGTCTGTCATAAGCATAAAACCATAGGCACGAATTACGCGAGCTGCACCCACATAATGCCAAGCCTCGGCTGCCGTAGCCTTGTCAATCAAAAATGGAATATTTACAGCAGCTCCACAGAACCACCATTGGTAGGGAGTGGTAACGGCACCGGTCTGAGGACTCCAATAAGACATGCTCCAATAAGTACCGCCGTCATAATAGCGTGTCCAATCGCCCATAGACATACTGGAACGCCAAGCAGCAAACTGAGTGGCACTGTTGGTATAAAATTCAATATGTGCCAATCGTGAATCATAGGTCGCATTTCCGGCTGTGGGATTTTCGGGATCGACATTTACATCGAGCCAGTCACTACACCCCGAGAACAAAGTCATAAGGGCACCCACACTACATAATATCATAGATTTGAATAATTTCATATTGCTTCTGTTTTTTAAGAGTTAGAAAGTAAGATTCAAGCCAAACGACATGGTAGAAGTGGCAGGTACACCGCAGTAGTCAAATCCTACTGATGATGAGCCACCTACACCCGCACCGGCGGCAGCCACTTCAGGATCACCGTCGTAATTGGTGATGAGCAATAGATTGGTAGCAGCTACCGATACCGAAGCACGCTTTACAAATCCAATCTTGGAAAGCCACGTTTTAGGAAACTCATAGCTCAATGAAACAGAACGCAAACGCAAAGAGTTGACATCGGTAATATAGTTGGCTGACTCCTTAGAATAATAGTTCTGATAGTAATCCTTAATGATGTTGTAGCCACTCATTTGTACTCCATTAAAAGTATAGGTTTTATCGGCTTCCCAAGTATTGGTCACTGGGTCACCATTGGCATTGACACCCGTTACAGTGAGAGAACGATTGCGTACATCGGCAGAGAACTGGCTCACACCGCTGTTATCCATAGCATATTGAGTACCGTTGACCACATCGCCACCTACACGGAATTCCCATAGCATATTGAAAGTAAAATTCTTCCAAGTAAGGGTGTTGTTCAATCCACCGGTAAACGATGACTCACGATTACCTACTGCTACAAGGGTTTTGTCATAAGTAGGCATACCGTTTTTGTCGAGTATCACCTCACCGGCGTCATTACGTTTCCATTTGGTACCGGCAATACCCATAAAATCTCCACCGCTGAACGAGGCTGCCTGCATACCGGCATATTGCACATCGGTAACATACATCACGCCCATACCTTCGGGAAGCCCGTCCAAAGTACCACGATTACCTGCCATGTTCAAGCCAATGTCCCATGTCCAGTCCTTAGTCTGTATGGGAGTTCCCGAAATAGAGAGTTCCATACCTTTGTTATACACATTGCCCGCATTGATACTCCAAAAGATGTAACCGGTAGATTGCGGACCGCGAGGAGCAAGAATCTGATTATATGAATCGTTGGTATAGTAAGCATAGTCTATGTGCAGGCGGTTTTTGAAGAAACTCAATTCCACGCCTATTTCGGTAGACTTGGTCATTTCCGGTTTCAGTTTGTCATTACCGCGTGTCCAAGTATTTCCCACACCTACCGTACCGTCAAGATAGGTACCCGTAGGCCATAAGGCAGTTTCCAATTCGTACACACCGGTATCTTTACCTACCTTGGCCCACGATGCACGCAATTTACCAAAGTTGAGCACACTGTCATCCAGCCAACCGAGTCGCTGCAAGGCTTCAGTAAATACGAATGAACCGCTTACCGAAGGATAGAAGTACGAACGGTTTTCAAGAGGAAGAGTAGAAGTCCAGTCATTACGACCGCTCACAGTGAGATAGAGCATATTTTTCCATGATGCACGGAATTCTCCAAAAGCTCCTACCAAACGTTTCTTAGTAGCTGCATGTGTGAATTGCTTATTGTCTTTACTGGCATTGGCGTATGAGAAGAAATCAGGAACGGAAAAGTTCCAAGCCATCATCGAGCTACGGTCTGTCTTGGTTTCGTCCATTGTGGCACCCAACAAAAGATTCAAATCGAAATCACCGAACTTATGGCTCATGTTTGACATAAAGTCATGGCTCATATAGCGGAACTGCTGGGTGTTGTCACTCATCATACCTTTTTGCCACACTTGTTTAAGCACGCCATTGGCAGCCAAACGGTTGGAAGCAGTTTGGGTATAACGGTCAATACCTATTTTATAAGAAACAAACCACCATTTGGCAATATCGGCTTTTATACTGAGCATCCCATTGAAACGGTCGATGTCGTCATACATGTGGTTACGATTGACAATCCAATAGGGGTTGTCGCGTTCGTCCCATGGATCAAGACGATCGCCAAACAAACGATAACGGGTACCATCCTCGTTCTGATAGTGGGTCATTCGGTCGAAAGGAGACCAGTTGTACACACCATAAAGAGCACCATTACCACTCGAATTATAAAGCCCGGCACCCGTCAAAGTACGGTCTGTATGAGCATCGCTATAAGCGGCACTGGCGTTAAAGGTAAAAATCCCCACCTTCTGCTCACCATTGAAACGGAAAGCATATTTCTTGTATCCTGTTTCGGGTACAACACCTACTTGATCATAGTAAGACCCTGAAAGATAGAATTTACTGTTCTTGGTACCCCCGGCTACGCTGGCACTTTCATCGAAAATGTTTCCGCCTTGAAAGAAATCACCTATGTTATCATAAGTAGCTGCGTTCGACTTCTCTCCCCACGAAGTATAAGCAAAGTCATTAAACACAGTACCAGTATAGTTCTTCTTTGAATCATATTGGTCTTCCATATATCCACGGGCATATTGGCGTTGCGTTTGCGGCAGGCTCTTTACCCATGAAGCAGTAAACTTAGAATTGATATTCACTTCAACCACGCCCTCTTTACCTTTCTTGGTAGTGATAAGAATAACTCCGTTGGCTGCACGTGAACCGTATAAAGCGGCAGCTGCAGGGCCTTTGAGCACCGACATACTTTCTATATCTTCGGGGTTTATATCCATCAAACGATTGGAAGTAGTAGAGGCAGAACGCATGGAACCATCGAAAGCCGAATTGCCCACCACTGATGAAGAGTTATCAAAAATAACACCATCCACCACAAAGAGCGGCTGATTGTCTTTGCCTTCAGCACCCGACGTTCCTCCACGCAATATAATCTGAGCGCCCGCACCAGCGGCACCGGATGACTGAGTAACATTCACACCGGCCACTTTCCCCGAAAGGGATGAAATAGGATTGGCAGTTTTCATCTTCATCAATTCATCCGACTTCACATCCTCCATTGAATATCCCAAAGCCTTGCGCTCTTTCTTGATACCCATTGCCGTCACAACCACTTCGTCCAGCGCTTGTGAGTCATCTTGCAAACTCACAGTATAAGTAGTGGCGTTCGTCACCTTCAATGTCACTGTTTTGTAGCCAATGAAAGATACCTCCAATGTGCTACCCACCGGCGCCTCTACAGAAAAATTTCCATCAATATCCGTCACAGCGCCGGTACCAGAACCTTTTACTAACACGCTGGCGCCGATGATGGGTTCGCCTGCCGCATCTAAAACTTTACCTGTGATTTTCTTGGCTTGCTGAGTACTTTGGGAACTTAGCACACTTTCAACAGCTGCATTAGCAGCAAAAGGTGCAGACACCCCAAACAATGCAAGCAACACTAATGATAAGCAATAATTTCTTTTCATAAGCTCTATTATTTGGATTTGTTTGCAAACATATGAATTAATTTAGAAATTCTATCATCAATCGAATTAAAAATTACTAAATAAATATTAAAACATTTGCATTTATATTTTTGCAAAGTTTTAAATATCTATTTAGTAATTATTCAAAGCATTAACTCTTAATCATATTAATGCCGTACTTGTATATAATATATCTCAATGATGCGAAAAAACGAAAAACACATCACATTTATCATTTATATATAGCAATGTTTTGAACTATTTGATTTACGCATTAAAGCATATTCATAAATCTTTTTATATAAAAAGAACTTGATTACGTGGGGATATTGGTATGGATAAGGATTCTAAAAAGCAAATTAGTTAAAATGATTCATAAGTTCATCAAAAAATAGTGTTAGACTATTAACAATAATAAATTCCACATATAATCTACATTAACATTTTATTTTTCAGCATAATACTAATATATACAAGTTTCACTTATAAAAACTGGTCTCTTTCCATGTTGTGGAATTTCCATATCAGTGGTGACATATATAATGGTACAGATTATTTCATGACAGCACGTAGCATGAGTGTGAGAAATGCAAACCGTGAAAATCCAACAATCAAGAGGGTAATTGTTAATGGAAAAGACACTGAGGGTAAAGAGACATATACACCTGCTACATATACTTTCAGCGCTGATAAATTTTATAATAGAAATCACTAGTGTTCAGTTTTAATTCATTGAAGCCTCTCAACGGTCTTCATTCATAGATGATGATTGGAACGGCCGGTTCGTGAAAATCGGCTGTTTGCATTCTACGCCTCATTTCCCTATCGGCTGTATTCTCCTTCTCACCTCTTTGGATATTTCCAGAAACATATAGTTCAGTTTGCCGGAATGAATGCCTTCCTTATTCTGGGCATACTTCTTATTGGCATACTCCTTGGACTTGTCAAAGGTGATGCGCGACATCTGGTTCTGCGACTTTCCCACCATCGTCGAATCCAACTGTTCGTCCGGAAAGAAATCATCCAAATCCACATCACCAATCATGGTCGTTTCAAGGAAATTCATGTCTTTATGACTGGAATCCGTGTAGTATCCTACAAACATATGCCCCGGGGTGCGCACCAATATAGGTTCTATGTTGATGGCACGGAGCAGAGAAGCAAAAAGCACACTTCCATCCACACAGTTGATTTGCGAGGACTCCAAGGCGTCATCGAACGTGCGCACACGCTGTGAAAAGACCACATTGCTGGAAAGGCTCGTATTGGAGACCGAGCTATAACGAAACTTACGCTTCTGCAGTACATTCCACAAGGCATAAACCTGCCTGTCCACCACTTCGGCACCTCCCTGATAGCCTAAAAAACGGTTGACGATACGCGTATCCAGCGCTTCACGCAACAGTTTGTCAATCATAGGATTCTCCTCATTTACATATGCTGCAAAAAAGATGCCGGTATCATGGAATTTTGTACCATTCGTGACATACCCCAACAGACATTCATTAATGCTGCGAACGGAAAAAGTACGCACCCTCTGCCCCAAATCCTTACCGTTCATCTCTACCATAACGGCCACACTAATGGGTTCCGCCTGGTTGTTATTCTTCAGAGCCTCATAATTCCATATGATATCAGGATAGATAATATACTCCGTACGCGGTTTTGCCAGCACAAATTCCGACACTGAACGGGAAAAGAACGGAGTCTCCGCAACTTCTACCCGCACCCGGCTATAAGCATTCCTCGAACGGACACGGACAGCGATGCACGACTTCGGATTACCTACATACATGGAGTCTACCGGCACTATGACCTGAGCATCGGTGGTAGCCACTGAAAGGATACTGGAAGGGAATATATTACCGCCCAGCTCATCCGCGATATCAAAGCCCGAACGGAAAGGAGCCGTATTCAGCCAGACAGAGCCGATTATCACTAAAAGCAGAGTTCCCACAATAACCGGCAAACGCCTTTTAGAGAAACTCCTGATATACATAAGTTCTTTCATACAATTCAATATTTACGAAGCAAAGATAATATTTTATATGTGACAGGGCTTTTAGATAAACGAGAATTTAATGTAACCCAAATGTAACACTTGTTTCATCATTCCGTAACAAATTAGCCTCACTTTTGTACCCAGAAAGTAGAAATGGCCTGCATCTCAGCACAAGTTTTCATGCAAACATGAAAATTCTGCATTCGGTTTGCACTATTTTTGCCGATAAAAAGAAATAAAGTTTAACTTTGTGACAAGAGAATTGTTTTATCCTTGTCATACATAAACAACAAAGCAATGAACGATTACCGGATTTTAGTAGTGGACGATGAAGAAGACTTATGTGAAATTCTGAAGTTCAACCTCGAAAACGAAGGCTACGAAGTGGATACGGCAAACTCCGCTGAAGAAGCTCTGAGAATGGACATTGGCAGCTACAGCCTGCTACTGCTGGACGTGATGATGGGAGAAATTTCCGGCTTCAAAATGGCGAGCATGCTGAAGAAGGACAAGAAGACAGCCCAGATACCCATCATCTTCATTACCGCCAAAGATACGGAAAATGACACCGTGACCGGTTTCAACCTGGGAGCGGACGACTACATATCCAAACCCTTCTCGCTGCGCGAAGTGGCGGCACGTGTCAAAGCCGTACTTAGACGCACCCGACAAGGAGAAACGGAACATGCACCGGAACAGATTGTCTACAAGACGCTGGTACTGGACATCATCAAGAAGAAAGTCTGCATTGACGGCGAAGAGGCACCGCTCACCAAAAAAGAATTTGAAATCTTATTGCTGCTTTTGCAGAATAAAGGACGCGTATTCTCGCGCGAGGATATACTGAACCGCATCTGGAGCGACGAAGTATATGTGCTGGACCGCACCATCGACGTGAACATCACACGTCTGCGCAAGAAAATCGGAGTTTATGGCAAATGTATCGTAACACGCTTGGGATATGGTTATTGTTTCGAAGCCGAATAACGACAGACACTTTCTGTCCTTCAGCCGGAAGCTTTTCCTTTCGGTCATCTCGCTGTTCCTCGTATTCGCCGCCTGCTTCATCGCCTACCAGTATCAGCGGGAAAAGGAATACAAAGTGGAGCTGCTGGACATGCAGCTGCAAGATTATAACGACAGACTGCACCAGGAGCTTCGCTACCTCCCCGACAGCCTATGGACTTCCATGCTGGACAGCTACATCTCCAAGCATGTGAACAAGGAATTGCGCGTCACTGTGGTAGACCTTCATGGCAACGTATTGTTCGACAGCTCCCAGAACGACAGCCATGAACTGGACAACCACATCAAACGCCCCGAAGTACAGAAAGCGCTGAAAGACGGCAAGGGCTATGACCTGCGGCGCATCTCCGAAACCACCGGCAAGACCTATTTCTATTCTGCCACCGCCTACGAAGGCTGTATCATCCGCTCAGCCCTCCCCTACAACGTCAACCTGATGAACAATCTGGCTGCCGACCCACACTACATCTGGTTCACGGTCATTGTATCACTGCTGCTGATATCCGTCTTCTACAAATTCACCTCCAAACTGGGCAGCGCCATCAACCACCTGCGCGAGTTTGCCAAAAGGGCCGACAAGAACGAACCCATAGACATGGACATACAAGCCGCCTTCCCGCACAATGAGCTTGGAGAGATTTCGCAGCATATCATACAGATATACAAGCGCCTGCGCGAAACCAAAGAGGCGCTTTACATTGAGCGCGAAAAGCTTATCACCCATTTGCAAACCTCCCGCGAAGGACTGGGCGTATTCAACAGAGACAAAAAGGAGATATTGGTAAACAATCTGTTCACCCAATACGGCAATCTGATTTCAGACTCCAACCTGCAGGCTACCGAAGAGATATTCTCCATCTGCGAATTCCAGAAGATAACGGATTTCATCAACAAGGCGCAGAAGCGCCCCTCCTACAACGAAGAACGAAGGATGTCCGTACACATCAACAAGAACGGACGCACCTTCATCGTGGAGTGCATCATCTTCCAAGACCTCAGCTTTGAAATTTCCATCAACGACATCACCCAGGAAGAAGAGCAAGTACGGCTGAAACGGCAGTTGACCCAGAACATCGCCCACGAGCTGAAAACCCCCGTAAGCAGCATACAAGGTTATCTGGAAACCATCGTGAACAACGAAAACATTGCACCCGAAAAGATGCAGGTCTTCCTGGAACGCTGCTACGCGCAAAGCAACCGCCTGAGCCGCCTGCTGCGCGACATATCCGTACTGACCCGCATGGACGAAGCCGCCAACATGATTGATATGGAAAAGGTGGACATCAGCATGCTGGTTTCAAACATCGTCAACGAAGTGTCCCTGGAACTGGAACAGAAGCAAATCACCGTTGTCAATTCCCTAAAACCGAAGATACAGTTGCGGGGCAACTACTCTCTACTCTACTCCATCTTCCGCAATCTCATGGACAACGCCATCGCTTATGCCGGCACCAACATACACATCAACATCAGTTGTTTCCGCGAAGACGAGAATTACTACTATTTCAGTTTTGCCGATACCGGCATCGGCGTTTCTCCCGAACATCTGAACCGTTTGTTCGAACGCTTCTACCGTGTAGACAAAGGACGCTCGCGCAAGTTGGGCGGCACCGGCTTGGGGCTCGCCATAGTGAAGAATGCAGTCCTTATTCACGGAGGCACCATCTCTGCCAAAAACAACCAAGGTGGAGGACTGGAGTTTGTATTCACACTGGCAAAAGAGAGATAACAGCCCGTTTTACCACACCAAACAAAATGCTTTGCATACCTCTGGAGAAGGTTCTTGTGGCAAGTGTGGCTTGTATTGGTATCTTTTCACCTTACCGACATGACGGATTGCTTAAATCGCCTTAAGTCACTATCAATCAGAGAGTAATTTTGCCAACCTATTGCCATGCTTTTGGCAAACTTTTGCCATGCCTATGGCAAAGTTTTGCCAACGCGGTGACAAAGTCTTGCCAAGAGGGTGGCAAAACCTTGCCAATTTGTCGGCAAAAAGAAAGAGAGAGGGGAAGAAAATTTATCACTCATAGAATTGTTTTCTCAAAAAGAATCCGTATCTTTGTCATGCATTGGTTCGCTCCCCCTCTTCTGGGAAAGCGATTAAAAGGGAATCAGGTGTAAATCCTGGACAGTCCCGCTGCTGTAAGTTTCGTGCAACGTTGCAGACAATTACTCTATGCCACTGGAATATTCTTCCGGGAAGGCGCCTGCAACAGAAACAAGTCAGAAGACCTGCCATGCATACTTTATCATTGCTTTCGAGGAAAAAGCGTTGAGTCTAATGAGCCGGACAAACCGTCCATCATTTCATTCATCAAACCTAATTCAGAGAAAGTAAAGAAGGTAATAAACTCTGCCAAGTTTATTTATATGCCAATTTGATGGGAATCACGTTGGCATTTTTCATTTATAACAAACTGTTATATTGCATATTACAGAATTTATTCCTATTTTTGCCAATAGTTAAAATCACTCGGTTTAAACCATAAAAGTTTAAACCAACTTTAAACCAAAATAAAATTGAACCCCGAAAAATAGGATTATGAAAGTCAGAAAAGAGTTATTCAAAAGTAAAACATTAGCGAATGGAGAACACCCTATCGCCATTAGAATCCACCATAAAAAAGCCAAATTAGTAATGACGGGAGTTTCTACCAAAGCCGAATATTGGAATAAAGAAAAACTTGCTGTTAAGTGTCAAGACAAAAAATATAAAGAGAAAAATAAAATTGTCAATGACGAATATCTACGAATCTTACAAAGAGTGACAGAGTTCGATACAATCAATCGTCCATACGACTTAGACCTTCTCGCATCCCATGAAGAAATTACAGCTATATATAATGAAATTGACGATAACGAGACTATTCCAATATACACTAATTTCTTTGATTTACTTGATGCCAAAATACAAACATACGAGGAAGGTAGTGCAAGAAAATATAGACAATTAAAAAATGCTTTGATTAAAATCTATGGGAATGAAATCGCAATTAAATCAATCAACAAAACATGGTTTGCAACCTTAGAAGAAAACTTAAAAAGCAAAGGAGTCAAACAAGCTAAAGAATTAATCAAACGATTTATTACAACATATAATTGGGGATTTACAGAGGGGCATATTCTATATTATAAACCAATATCTTATAATAAGAGAGCCTATACAAGCATCATTGAAAAAAGGACATTAGACCTTGAAGGATTTACCTTTCTTCAACATTTGTATAATATTGGTACAAATGAACATTTAAATAATTGGCTAAATGAGCCGTACACCTTTAATAATAATAGCTATTTTAATGCGATAAATATCTTTTTAATCATGGTTGCATTTGACGGATTAGCCCCTATTGACCTATCATATTTACGAATGAAAGACTTAAAACGCAAGCAATACAAAAAAATGCCACTTGATTACACAAGAATTAAAGATTCTCAATATATGAAAGAATATAATACCAAAAACCAAATCATTGAATATTATTCAGTACAATTATTGAGACAAAAGACAAAAAGAGAAGTTAATATTAAATTACCTTGTTATATTATTGATTCCCTATTATATCCCTATTATTATGATGAGGTAGGTTTCAAAAAAAAAGAAGACGATTTCATTTTAAACGTATTCGACAAAAAAACTTACTCTCAATTAAGTAAGAAGCAAATATATAGCAGAATGTCTAATTATTGGAACACTTTAGCCGATGCGCTAAATGATTACATTGCAACCATCCATAATGCACCAACTTCGCTAACAGAAAAAAGGATTACATACTATGCTGCACGACATACGGCTTTAAATGTTTTGAATGATAAAGGAGCAACATTAGAGGAAATTGCAAACATGGCAGGACATGATTTAAAAACATTAGAGAAATCATATTTAGGCGATTTTAATATAAAAAGAAAAGTTGAATCAAACTTAAGAATATGGGAAAATGAACCAATACAAGAAGAAGCGATTGAAGGTTCTTGGGAGAATCAACCAAGACAAGAAGAAACGATTGAAGGTTCTTGGGAAAATCAACCATAAGTACAGATACCACCGTAACCCCTCTCTTAGTTACCCCTCTTTGGAGGAAGGGGGGGCTAAATTGCCAACGAGTAGTTCCTTTTTTTGTAAATTTTCTCCGCAAAAATGACTTCCTTTCAAAGTGAAAACAAGTTTCTAAACACTTTGTCTGCTAATTGAAAATTTTGTGCCACACAAATTCATTTGTTGCATGGTTGATATAAATTTCTGATGTCCCATCTTCCAATTCGTTTATTATGTCTCTGCAAGTTTGACACCTTGGGTGGGATTCGTCTTTGGCTATCACTTCAAAACTATCTATCAATTGATTTATTTCTTTCATGTCTTGCTCCTCTTGCTTTAGTTCTTTTACCACATTCTCCGTTGAATAATAGTCAACTGATACATTGGGAAACAAGCCGACACGTTGATACTCTTTTTCTATGATTGACTGCACGAGTTCAGGAGTACATTGGTCGTTAACTTTCGTATCTAAGACTACAATTGCATCATGTATTGTCAGCACTTTAAATCGTTTGGCGTACAGTTTGATTAATGTGCTCCTGAATATATCACTTTCAATGCGCATCATTTGGTTAGCCAAGAAAGTACGGTCTTCTCTTTTACTTTCCTTCACCAATTTATAAACACTTGGATATTTCTTTTTAAATGACTTGGCAAAATCTTTTCCTTTTGTCGTCAGTGTCTTGGAATAAAAGACTTCACGGAATAGCGTTACTTTAATGTCAGAACGTAATAATCGTTTAAACTCGTCCAATCTCGTAAAATCATCCCAAAATATCCCCTTTGAAGTATTATAAATGTATTCCCAAATATCATTGGGGATATTTGCAATTTTTTCTTTCCGTATTCCATTGTTTATCAATAAGTTACATACTTGTTTACTAACAGAACAGTAAGAGTTATCTATATTAGAAAGATTATTATATAATATATGTAAGATATTATCATTTATATTATATCTTTCTATTATTAGTTTGTTAAATAACAAAGGGTGACTATTATGAATATCTATAGAAAATTTTATATTAAGAAAATTCTTAAATATTCTTGGTGATTGGGTTAAGATTGAATATATACGTAAGTTGCTATCAATAGATAATATGTTAAAGTTTCCTTTGTCATATTCATTTATGATATAAGTAAAATATTCTTTTGATTTTAAACTAATAAAATGATGTCTATTCCTATAATCTTCTGCTTCTTCTCTATGCGATAATTTGAGTATCTTCAACGATTTTGTAAAATTATCGTATAATTTATCCCCCATTTCAGATTTTATCTTCTGAATTTGTATCTGCTCATATTTTTTCAATTCTTGTTGCATCTTGTCGGAATATTCTTCAATATAAGATGAATATTTCATTTCCGATACAGTGGGCAAATTAGGATTAAGTTCAATTAAACGAGCCTGAATAGATGGTATATAACTACTTGATACTTTTATAATACCCAATGTCTCCAATGTCTTCAACATATCAATATAAACATGTCCCAATACAGTTTGTAATATTTGGGAATTAAAACGGGTAAAGTTTCCCTCTCTGTTAGATTTGCACCGTTGTATAAGTCGATGAATGAAGAAAGCATATTTCTTATATAATATTTGTTTTTTTGGCAATGGCTTGTTTGCTCCTTCAACAGTTTCGATTTTGGCAACAAAACTACTATCACAAGTTACCTTATCGAAATTAGTAATAGTCCGTTGAGGTTGATTTTGATTTTTCAACAACTCTATATGTTTCTCAATTATTGCATCAATACTTATATCTTTGAAAGTATATATAAGTTGCTTCATTGGTAACTTTCCCATATTTTCGTGTTATTTATTGCGTTTTTATTCATCTTTTTTGCAAGTATGGTAATAAGTATATAAATTCAACTATATGTATTATATTATTGAATATCAATTATATAAATCAAAAACCATACCATTGTACATAGACATGAAACAGTTGGCTATATGATTTTTTTATTTTACAGGCTGTTTGTAACGGGTAAGAAGATTTTCCATGTCTTGAAGGGAAGTGACTTTAAAGATTTCATTCCCAATCTCAATATATCCGTTGACATTTTTATTCTTTTCTTTTTCAAATAGTTCTTGTATCGACACTTCCAATGCAGCAGCAATCTTTTCCAATACTGCAACAGATGGATTTCCATTTATATGATTGGATAGTCCTACTCTGTTAATCCCCATTTTATCCGCTAAAGTTTGAACGGTCATACCTTTTTCTTTTATAACCTCTTTAATTCGTAGTGCCATAAGTATTCATTTTTATTATAAATACAAATATACGTTTCTTTTTAATATGTATATTGATAGATATACATAAAATAAGTTAATGTAGTTCTAAAAATATACGATTTCATTTGCGTATGTATATTAAAAGCACTACATTTGCAATGCAATAAGAAACCAATAACACTACAATAATATGAACCGATACGATAAAAGACAAGTGATGAAAGACGCTCACAGAATTTACAAGAATGATTTCCAACGTAAAGGACGTTCTTGGGGTGAATGTTTGAAAGCGGCTTGGAGTTGGGAACGAGATGCTGTTAAGACACGAGAAGAAAAAGCAGCAAAACTTGATGCTATGATTGCTGCAAGTTGGGCAGCGCACAACGCCCGTAAAAACGAGAAGCCTAACAAAAATGAGTTTGAAGGTTTGTCTTCTGATGCAGTTTCTTATGCTATGGGCTATGGTCGTGGCAATGGTTTCTATTGCGGTGATTGATTCAATAGAATATTAACTAATAAAACAATAAAGATATGCAAGCAATTATTTTAAGTTCCAATACTGCAATTAGAGCAGAAGTTATTACTCTCCGTACTAATGCGCGTAAAATTGATGGGATTTCCAAAGCTGTTTTGGTTGAACAACTGAAAGAAAAATTGAAAAGTGGAAAAATTGTCAAATTCGCCTATTTGAAAAGTAATGGTGAAGTTCGTATTGCATTTGGCACAACCAATCACGATTTCGTAAAGGATAAGGTTTATGGGTGGGGCGCAAGTCGTGAAAATTATGCTACTACTGCTTATTTTGACTTGGAAAAATGCAGTTGGCGTTCCTTCCGATGGGAGAACCTAATAGCGGTATTTTAATATTCACTAATGCACAAAGTGAATATTATATTGAATGCCAACGATTTAAATAATTTTGCTATTTTGAGGTATTGATATGATATTCACTTTTATTTAATAACCAACAAAATTGAACATTTATGAGCTTGAAATATAGTCAGACAACAAGTGATTATTTGGAGTGGAAAGACGCAATGAATTTAATTCGCACCCTATATCGAGATGGCAAATTTCAAATGTCTTTGTTTGTTTCAATCGGATGTTTTTGGGGGTTGAGAGTTTCCGATATATTGGCTCTACGTTGGAAGGAAATTTTGAATGTGGATGAATTTTGCATTATTGAGAAGAAAACGGGAAAAAATAGAACCATACGAATTAATCCGCAATTGAAAAGACATATTTCGGATTGTTACCAGCAAATTCAGCCTATTGGCGTGAATGCTCCCATACTTATCAGTCAAAAGGGCACTATATTCACAGTACAGCGTATCAATGTGATTTTGAAGGAGATTAAAATAAAATATGGTTTGTCAGTTGGGAATTTCAGTTGCCATAGTTTACGTAAGACTTTTGGGCGACAAGTTTATAATGTAAATAGCGATAGTGCGGAACTCGCTCTAATAAAGTTGATGGAATTATTCAACCATAGTTCCGTAGCCATTACCAAACGATATTTGGGGCTTCGTACAGAAGAACTACTCCAAACCTATGATTGTTTGACCTTTTAGTATATATTTGTTCTCCAAACAGCTCACAGAACGTTGCTAAGTTCGTTTTTTATATTTATATTTGCATTGTCATTGCATCGCAATGACAGACATAATAATTTATAGGAAGCGTTTTAGCTTTATTCCACTTTGATGAATCTCGACACCTCATCTTTGTGTAACATGGAATAATAAAGAACGTTCTTCCTTTGGTTTGTTATATATGTTTTTAAACAACATATACAGCCAAAGGTGTGAGCTGTTTTTCTTATTACTCAATTTGTTACACGGCAGTCGAGAGCCAATCAAAGGTTGGGAATAAGTCTATTCAGGCTCACACTTCTTGTTTATAATCCTTCCTTTTTGAGCCTACGGGAAACAGATTTTTACGGATATTATGGCACATGAAAAAATAACTTGTCCCTTTTGTGGTGGATTGGTTACTATTGGTTCTGTGTGTGAGTATTGTGGAAACTTTATTTCTTCAACATCCATTTCAGGTGATACTAAAGTAAATGGAGAAAAGAAAGACGCAATACACATTTCAAAACAAGAAACCATTAGAACTGTTCAAAATGCGGAAAATGGGAAATGGGGCGTGTTGGATTCAGAAGGATTGCAAATTGTTCCTTTTGAATATGATAGTGTGCGTATAATTCTTCCCTTTGTGATGATAGGCAAAAAAGTGTCTTTGCAAAATAAGGAAGAAAAACTATTGTTGGGGGCGTACAGTATCAAGTCAAAGAAGATATTAGTTCCTATTGAATATGATTGGATTGACGTTAAAAGTTATCGTTTGGAAGATGGTAAATGCTTTTACTTGGAAACAGCAAAAAATGTACTTGCTACGGTTGGTAATGAATTGAGGAGGGTTCGCAAATATGGCTTATATAATGGCAATAGTGAAATAGAACTGTTGCCATGTAAATATGAACGGTTTTCTTATTATGAAGGTGGTAGTTACCTTATATTTAGTGAAAATAATAAAAGCGGATTATGTAATATTCGTGAAGGAGAAGTGTTGTTTCCGTGTATTTACAAATATATATGGGTAGAAGGCAAATACGCCAAAGTAACAGAAGATAAATACAGTGGATTGTATGATATTTCAGGTAATTATCCAATTCAAATATTACCAATTCTTTATGAAGAAATACGCTTGACTGATAATTGGTTACTTGTTAAAAAACAATATTGGGGAATATTAAATTATTCAGGTGAAGAAATTATACCTTGCCGATATGATAAAATAGAATATGATGGTGCAGACAATTTAAAACTTTATTATGGGATGGAGAATATAGGTGCTAACCATTTTTTTGAAATAAAAATGGATGGTGATAGAATTGTAAAAAAAGGTTCTCCTAAAATGTTAAATGGTTGGTCTGTTTTTTTGTCTGTTTTGTGTTTTTTTTGTGCTATCTTTTTTATTAGTTCATTTGGATTTTTCTCAAATAAATTTGTGTTGTGTCTTATACTTTGTTTGTTAGCCGTTCCCGTAGGTTGTATTTGGACTGCATTAGTGATAAGGAGGTATAAAATATGAATCTTTTTGATGTAATTAAATGCGAAGTGAATGACAAGGAACTTGTGTACAAGTTTCCGTCTGAAAATCTGCGATTGGGTTCGCAATTAGTTGTATATCCAACTCAGACAGCTTTTTTTGTAAAAGGCGGTGTGATTTTGGATGAATTTATCTGTGGTACTTATACCTTAAAAACGGAAAATATTCCGTTATTGGGTAAACTGATAAATCTTCCCTTCAATGGGCAGACACCTTTCAAAGCGGAAGTTTGGTTTATCAATCAAATAGCCATTCTTGATTGCAAATGGGGTACAGCAAGCCCAATACAAATTGAAGACCCGAAATATGGGATTATTGTACCAATAAGGGCGTTTGGGCAGTATGGATTTAAAGTTATCAGCCCACGGCAATTTTTGGAGAGCTTGGTAAGCAATATGACTTCGTTCACTGTGGAGAAATGTACCAATTATTTTCGAGGAATTATAATGTCTAAGCTAACAAATATTGTTTCAGATAAGTTGTCCCAAGATGGAATATCGGTAATTAATATAAATTCACACATAGGCGACATTTCCGAATTTTGCCAACAACGCATTGGCGTTGAATTTGAGAAGTACGGACTTAAACTTGAAAATTTCAATGTAATAGGGATTAATGTTCAGGAGAATGACCCAAGCTTTATTCGTTTGAAGGAAGCAAAAGATTTGGCAGCACGTTTGAAAATAACGGGAAAAGACGTGTATCAAATGGAGCGTAGCTTCAATGTTTTAGAGAATGCGGCTTCCAATGAAGGGGGTGGGCTTGTCAGTTCAGGTGTTGGGATTGGGATGGGATTAAATATAGGTAATCAAGTTGGCAACATGGCAATGAATACAATGAATGTTAATCCTCCGTCATTAACAGTACCTCCCCCATTACCCGTCCAAGAATATTATATTGCAGTCAATGGGCAGCAACAAGGGGCTTTTGACTTCAATACCATTAAAGTGAATATTGAGAACGGGACAATTCAGGGAAATACGTTAATTTGGAAAAAGGGGATGGCTAATTGGGGCTTTATTTCCCAACTTCCTGAATTTTCATCTTTCTTCAATGAATTACCTCCCAAGTTACCAACCATGTAATTTTATCGGCTATGAAACAGATTATAATAGTAATAGGAATAATCCTTTTAGTTGTCAATCTACTGTTTGGCTTGATACTTCCATCTTATGAAGTGTTCAACTTGTTTGTCAGTAGTTTGGTTATAGTCGCTACTACTGCGTTATTATTTTGTCTGAATGTGATAACACTAAAAGATGGTTTTAAAATATCGTTGCATGTACTGTTTTCCATATTGGGAGCTATAGAGTTTGTATTATCGTTGTTTTCTTCCAAAACTTTTGAAAACAATTGGTTTCTATTGATAATAGTATTGTCTCTTGCAGTACAAAGTATCATTCTGTTAATTACTAACAAGGTCTCAATTAAAATTAAATAGGAAGTGGAATACATTACATGTAAAAAGTGTGGTTGCCAAATGTCTGCCATGTCGGAAGCGTGCCCCATGTGTGGCACACCGACTAACGAGAATGTACAGACGGCAAATACTTCATCCAAGAATGAAACAGAGAAATGCAAGCAAATATCTAATATTTCAATTTTAAAAAGTGACAAAAGAGTATATTGGGGTGTTGCTGCGGTTCTTACTATCCTATTTATTGTGTATGTTGGATATAAGGTTGGTAATCGTCAGAATGAAAATAAAGAAAACGTCACGGGCATACAACAGACCAATAACGAACAACGTGATACGTTTAAACGGGAAATCCCCATTAAGAATACAGAAACGAAAAAAAAACTGACAGAAACGGATATAAAAGAAGCATTTCTGCGACATTGGAAACACTACAAAGGTGATAGAGAGCTTATTCCGTTGGAAAAGTGCAGTGAAGGGTATAATATCTTTATTGGGGATTTGGATGGTGACGGTATAGATGATGCGGTAGTTAATGCGTACGTTACTCCGAGTGCGAAAGAAATATCCGACAATGATTATGAAGACAAGTCTTATATATTTTGTTTTCTGAATAATGGTAAATCTTACAAACTTGCTGTTGCAACAAAATTATATACTATGTTCTTTGTTACAAATATAAACAATGGAGAAATACATGCCTATCGCATTGAATATATGAAGAGAATGAATGACGGAAAAAGAACTGCCATAAAAGACAGCCATATTTTCAAATATGACGGTGATAAATTGGTGGATTTGGGTGGAACTAAAAGGCTTGTTGATGAAGAAAATCCCCAAATAGAGCGAAGAAGCGAAAATGCAGGATTAATAGAAGGATATTTTTACCGTTATGAGGGTGATATGAAAGGTTTTCCCATAAAGGTGGATTTTGGAGTTTTGTCAAATGGCATGATAAATGGTGAATACCAAAATGTAAAGTATGGTACGGTGTTAGATTTGACGGGGCAATTAATATCCGATAAATCATTACAGTTGGTTGGTGAAAGCCAAAATGAGAAAATTGTCTTTGAACTTTCTTTTTCTTCTCCCGAACATTTAAAAGGATATGGGAAGGTTGGTGATAATTCACTGTTTGTCAATTTGAAACAGATTTCAAATGAAATAATAAACGATAGTCATTAACGAGCACTTAAAAATACAGAAGTATGAAAAATATTTTAGTAACAATCATTTTAACAAGTGTCAGTGTATGCGTATTCGCTCAAAAAACGAATAACAAAGGTGAGTATATGGTGAAAAGCATACATTGGGTTAATGCTTTTACTCAAAAAGAGGTTGGCAACAAAGGGGATAAGTGGTATCATTTCAAGTATAGCGATGATGGAAACCTGATTGAAGTACGAAAAGAGTATTATCAGAATTTCAAGAACAAGACAGTTGAAATTTTTACCCTTTCCAATAATCGGTATCAATTCATTTCTTATGTGAATGGCAAACAAGACCCCTATACCAAATGTGAATTTACTTTTAATGAACAAGGATATATAGACAAACTATATGATTATTCTACAAAAGGTGTAGAAGCAGGAACTCTTTTTACATTAATATATTACGATAATGGAGAATTGAAAAGCGTTGATTCTGCATTTGAGGAGAAAGGCGGTAATCGGTATAAAATTCATAACTACGAGGAATATACTTGGGAAAATGGCAATGTGGTAGGTTTTCGCTATACTAATGATGATGGTTATACACAAGATTTTAAAACCCATTATACTGATAAAAAAGATAATACCAACATTAATTTGGTATCACTAACAAAACATACTGCCCACCCATATAATGCGCATATATTGTTTGCGACTGAGTGGTGTGGTAAGAAGGCTAAAAACTTGGTTTTAAAAGAAAGTGGTGACAATGCTTTCGATTACATTTATGAAGGTAATCTATTGAAGAAAATCAATAAGAAGAATAGTTCTTACTCCAAAGGATATTACTTGATTGAATATGTATATTAATTGATAATACGTTAATTATGAACTTTATACAAAAAATATTCAATATTTCTACTAACAATAATAATCCACTGATTCCATTTGATAAAGTGGTTAAAAACCTATCGCAATATTTGCAACACGGATTTGTACTAATAGGAGTTAATAATATTGATTGCGAGGGGGGAATACAAGAACTACAAGCGGATATTATAAAAAATGATTTTCGCTATTGCCCAATATTCGGATGTTGCGTGAATGGTAATGGAAGCGTATATTATTTGTCTGCCTTTGTTGTCACTAATTTAAACAAGGCTAAAGAACTATGTGATTTTACAGCTTTAAGATTGTTTGCCGATGAAATTTCGGTTAAATATAGGCTACAAGTATCTATCTGTGAAAATTCTTCATATACTTCCATAATTTCTTTGATTGATGTTTTCTTTGAAGGTTGGCTAAAGGAAAATGGTTTGCCTGACTTGTATAAAGGTTGCTATCTCAATCCTCCACCAATGTGCTATTCAGAAAGATATATGCGTGATATGAAAAAGAATGAGATATTTATTAATATATAACATGAATAAGATTTACTTATTCAAAGTTATATATACTGATTCTTTAAGTATTAAAGAGGGTATAGCGATACCTCATTTTATTCATCATTTTTAAAAGAGTAGTCCATTGGGATTACTCTTTTTTGTATTTTAATTCCTTACTGAAATTGTAATTATTATCTTATTTCAAATTCTGACATTAGATTGAGCATATTGCTATCTTGGAAAAAAGTTTTCAATATGCGATATTTACCAATCTTTAATCTATAAAATTCACCAATTGGAAATGTTAGATAATAGCGAATAAATGTTTCTCGGGCTGCCAAAGCTTCATCAGTCCAACATAATACTTTTTTCATTTCAGGAGTTGTCCATTTTTTATTATCCCAAATCTGAATTTCCCAACTACGCCCAAAACTTAACGGTGCATTTGTCGGATTATCAACTATAATTGTTATAAATTGAAGATTAATAGGATAAACTTTTTTTTCTGTTTTCATTTGAACTGTCATTCCAATGAAAGTTTCAGGTAATTTTTCCTTTTTAGAGATATTAAAATCATATTTTATCGACTTATTAATTGGGATTTGGTTGTTTGTAGAATGATTTATAGTCTCATTTTCTGCGAGTTTGAATATAATGGGAATTGTGTATTTAACAGCAACAGTTTTACCTTTTAATTTTCCTGCACTCCATTTAGGCATAATTGATACAATGCGTATGGCTTCCTTATCTAAAGAAGGATGTACGCTTACTCGTATTTTGGGCTGCGTCACTGCACCCTCTTCATTTATAATAAACTGCACTACTACTTTTCCTTGTTTTTTTTGCTTCTTGGCTTCATTGGGATATTGCAAATTGTCACTAATAAATTTCATCATTGCTTGATTACCCCCATTGGGAAATTCAGGCATTTCATCCGCCATATAAACCTCTGTATTATATGTTGTATTTGTTCTTGTGATGCTATCGGAGTTATTAGTAAAAGTATCACTCTTTTTGGATTGGTTTGTACAACTAATAACGAATAAAGAAAATATGATAAAAGATAGTGATTTAGGTTTCATTTGCCATTGATATTAAAAAGAATACAAATTTATAGAGCAGCCACATAGAGGTGATATATATCCGATACCTCAATGTGGCTTTTCTTTTGATTTATGCAAAAAGGTTAATCATCTTCATCATATAGCCTTATAATAGAATTACCATCTTCATCACTATCAACAATACATTCTTCACCAATAATACATCCCAATTCTTCTGCGATTTCCTGCACCATTCTTTCCCATAAATATTCTCGTAATTCTGAATACTCTGCGTCCTTCCCTTCTAATTCATCTTCAAAATCAAAAGCATAGTACATATCTTGATACTTGATAATCCAATATGGCTCAAAGAGGAATGCAGATGAAAACATCCATTCGTCAATATTCATTATTCTTTCGTCTTCTTCTCCCAAAACATCAATCTTTTGAGGAAGATATTCAGCTATGATATGGGCTGTATAAAGTTCCCATATTTCCAAATCATCAAAAACACTATTGGGTTCATACTTCTTTTGAAGTTCTTCCAAATTAGCAGACTTATGGGCTACCTTCTCAAATAATGAAATGTATTCTTCTAAAACTTCTTTTTCCATGATATTTTATTTTAAGGGTTAATAATCGTTCCCAATATAGGAAAAATCAAAGAAAAAATATCTAAAAAAGATACTCTTTTTTTGTTGTTAGTGCGCAAATTTAAATACGTAAATATAGTTACGTAAAAAGTGCGTATTGATTAGATTTTCATTTTTCCAAGTTATAACTTATGGAATTGCAATATTTATTCATATCTTTGCGGCACATTGGTTTGCAACTCTCGTACGAGAGGAGTAATTAAAAGGGAATCAGGTGTAAATCCTGAACAGTCCCGCTGCTGTAAGTTTCATATAAAAAGTTATAAACAACACTTTCGCCAATGGGAAATCCCGTGAAGGCAGTTTATAAACGAAACAAGTCAGAAGACCTGCCATGTAGTTTTTGCATCATTGCTTTCGAGGAAAGAGCATTGAATTTAATGATTATATTCATTCTATTCAGTTTCAGATTTGAGGGTTATTCTTGTTTCAAAATATTACTTTTGCAATATTTAACGCTATCGGACATCAAAACAAGAAAATAAAATGGCGCTAAAAACTTTAAACCAAAAGTTTAAACCAATACAGAGTTTTTAAATAATATATTTGATTTTCAATATATTATTAAATTTTAAAGTAAACTCTGCCAAGTTTATTTGATGATGTCCGGCCGAAGTGATTTCGTCCGGACA
>OAWC01000259.1_pt1 | contig 45487 bp, 45 predicted proteins | sample 1495331 | NCBI WGS metagenome assembly OAWC01 (sample SAMEA2580115, study PRJEB22360) | human gut metagenome | biome: human gut; feature: human-associated habitat; material: faeces | place: Denmark | collected 2008/2010
ATAACAAGATTTGTCAAACACATGGTATCTTCCATTACCTCAATGGAAGATACCGTTTCTGGCCTTATCAGAACGACACGAAGGAGGGGATGCGGAAAATGAATGCAGGCGGCCTTGTAGAGATGCACGCCCACATCCTGCCGGGGATGGACGATGGCAGCAAGAGCGTGGAGATGTCCATCGAGATGCTGCACAGGCTGGCGGAGATGGGCGTGGCAGAGGTCTGCGCGACCTCGCACTACTACGCCGGGCAGAACAGCGTGACCATGTATCTGGAGCGGCGGGCCATGGCGCTGGAACAGCTGCGGGAAGCTGTCGGGGCGCAGGATGATCTGCCCTGCATCCTCCCAGCTGCCGAGGTCGCCTACTTCCGGGGCGTGGAAGAGCATCACCCGGAGCGGCTCTGCATCGAGAACACCCGGACCCTGATGCTGGAGATGCCTTTTTCGGAGTGGACGGACCAGCAGACCGAGGCCGTGACGGTGCTTGCGCTGGATCTGCACTTCAACGTGGTGCTCGTCCACCCGGAGCGGTTCTGCTTCAGCAGCAACAACCGCCGCAGGCTGAAAGAGCTGGCCTCCCTCCCCATTGCTTTGCAGGTCAACGCGGACACGCTGCTGCACTGGCGGTCCCGGAAGCAGGGGCTGGAGCTTCTGGAGCTGACCTCGACTCCCCTGCTGGGAAGCGACTGCCACAATACGACGAGCCGCCCGCCGAATCTGAAAGGAGGAAGAGAGATGGTACTGCGCAAGCTGGGCGAAAAATTCCTTGACCGGATGGACGAGAACGCCCGGATGCTGACAGTGCCTCATCTCGTGACAGAGTGAAATACCGTCAGAAAAAGCGTTTTGACAAAAAAGATGCCGTGAAGGCCGTGGTGATGCTGGTGGTGCTGGTGTGCCTGCTGGTCTGCGGCGGTCTGGCCCTCCACCTCTGGGAAAACGGGCAGTACTCCACCGGCTCTGACGAAGTTGGCCGCGAAGTCATCGCAACTTCCGACGAACTGAAGGAAGTTACCTATAACGGCCAGACCTGGCAGCAGCGCCCGGAGCTGGAAACTTACCTGCTGATGGGCATCGACAAAGAGGGCAAGGCCGTGGCCGTGGACAGCTATGAGGGCGGCGGTCAGGCAGATGTCCAGATCGTGCTGGTAGTGGATAACGCCAACCAAACCTGGCAGATGCTCCAGATCAACCGTGACACCATTACAAAAGTCCCCGTTCTGGATGTTATGGGTGGGGTATCCGCCTACGCGGACGAGCAGATCGCACTGGCCCACTACTACGGCAACGGCGGCAAAAACAGCTGCGAGAACACCGAGCTCGCCGTCTCCATGCTGCTGGACGACCAGCCCATCAACGGCTATCTGGCGCTCAACATGGATGCTGTGGGCATCGTCACCGACCTTGTGGGCGGCGTGACCCTGACGATCACCTCGGACTTCTCGGAGATTGACCCGTCTCTTGTACAGGGCGACACGATGACGCTGGACGGGCAGAAGGCGCTGACTTATGTGCGCAGCCGCCATCACATCGACGACCAAACCAACATCGCCCGCATGCGCCGCCAGCAGCAGTTCCTGACGGCCCTAGAAGAAAAGCTGAAGCAGCAGGATACCGAATTTGCAGCCAAAGCCTACGATGCCCTGAGCGACTACATGGTCACGGACATCGCCAGCGGCACGGCGGCAAAGATCGGGGAAAAGCTGAAACAGTATAAGCGGCTGGACACCCTCACCATCGCTGGTGAGAATGTCGTGGAAAACGGCTTCTGGGCTTATCATCTGGACGAGACCAGCCGCAAGGAGACCGTTTTGCAGCTGTTCTATGAAAAAAGTGATACCTGAATTACAAAATAGGAAAGGATGTTATTGATTCGTGACAAAAGAACAACAGGAACTCAATCCGACCACGGCCGCTTCGCCCGCGACGCTGGTGCAGAATGACAAGTCGGAGGAAGAGATCGACCTCGTGGAGGTATTTTACCTGCTCTGGGGCCATATCGTGCAGATCATCGCGTGTTTTCTGGTGGGCGCTGTTCTAGCCTTCGGCTTCACCTTCTTCTTTGTGACGCCGAAGTATCAGGCATCGTCCAGCATCTATGTGGTGTCGGCCTCCAACAATTCTATCGTCAACCTGACCGACCTGCAGATCGGCTCCCAGTTGACGGCAGACTATCAGGAGCTGATGCTCAGCCGCCCGCTGCTGCAGGACGTCATCAAGAACCTCGACCTTGACGTTACATATCGCCAGCTGGAAAAGCAGATCGGCATCAGCAACGCCAGCAGCACCCGCATCCTGACCGTCACGGTCACGGACACCGACCCTCAGCGGGCGGCGGACATCGCGAACGAGCTGGTCAAGCAGGCCCGCATCTATCTGCCCAAGATCATGGAGACCGAAACACCCAATCTGGTGGAGGATGCCGTGGTGCCCTCCCAGAAATACAGCCCCAGCTATGCAAAGAACACGATTCTGGGCGCTCTGCTGGGTGCCGTGCTCTGCTGCGGCGTCCTGCTGGTGCAGTACCTGATGAACGACACATTGGAGACGCCGGATGATGTCGCCAAGTATCTTGGCATCCAGCCGTTGACGACCATCCCCGAAGTGAGTCTGGGCAGCTTCAGCGATGACAGGGACGACGACAAGAAAAAGCCCTTCTATTGGGCAGGCAAATGACAAGGGGGAGAAGAAGATGAAAAAGATCACGATCGGCAAGATGCCGCAGCTCCCCTTTGAGATGAGCGAGGCCATCAACCAGCTGCGCGTCAACCTGAGCTTCTGCGGCAGTAACGTCAAGACCATCATGGTCACCAGCAGCACCCCCAACGAGGGCAAGAGCTTTGTGACCATGCAGCTCTGGCGGATGATCGCGGAGCTGGGCACGCCCACGTTACTCATCGACTGCGATTTCCGCAAGTCGGAGATCCGCCGGAAATACGGCCTGTCCACCTCCGGCCATCTGCTGGGCGGTGTGCATTATCTGGCAGGCAAGGCCGAGCTGGACGATGTCATCTACGAGACCAACATCCCCAACGGCTATATCCTGCCGGTGGCAAAAAACGTGACCAACCCCACCATCCTGCTGGAAAGCGAGCGCTTTGGACAGATGATGGAGCAGTGCTGCGAAAAATTCGGAGTCATCCTCGTTGACACGCCGCCGCTTGGCAGCGTGGCCGACGCTTTGAATATCGCCACCCACTGCGACGGCACCGTGTTGGTCGTCCGCAGCGGCGAAACGCCCCGTAAGCTCGTGGGCAACTCGGTCCAGCTCCTGCAGCGCACGGAAGTGCCGCTGCTGGGCGTCGTGCTGAACCGTGCCGAGGTGAATAGTAAGTCGAGCATGTATTATAACCGCTACTACAAGTCCGGCTACTATTATAAAGAGCACAGCCACGAGAAATCGGGCAATGCTCAAAAATAAAATGGAGGATAACTGTATGAAAAAGAAATTCGTAATGGCAGTCGCCGCAGTGGCGATGGCTGCGGTCGTCGGCGTCTCTGCTTTCGCTGCAACGGGCGTTACTGTTCCCAGCATCACTGGCGGTTCCGACACCGCTTCTACCATTGTTGCTCCTTCTTCCGACGATGCCAGCGAGACCACTAAGGTGGTCTACAAGACCATCGTTTCTACCGAGGGCAACACCGAGAAGAAGCTGGCCGCTGTCGTCGGCGAGGAGACTGTCGCACAGGCTGCTGCTGTTGCCGGCGTCGAGACCGTCGAGGATCTGAGCATCCGCGCTGTCGGCGACGTCAATGTCGATTCCAAGACCGGCGAGGTTGCCGTGACTGTCACCGGCATGGAGGACGGCGATACCGCTGTTGTTCTGTATCAGGACGCAAACGGTAACTGGGTCGCCATCAAGGCTGTTGTCGTCAACGGCAAGCTGACCTTTAAGATGCCCAAGTCCGGCACCATCATCCTGCTGACCCATAAGGCCTAATTCGGTCGATGCCTCGGGAGACAAGCCGCTTGCGGTTAAGTGACTTTCTCCCGGGCAGGGCCTCTGCCCGTCATCAGCAATTGTAGGCTGCACTCTCCTCATCGGCGGCTCTCCGTGAACCATCGGTGGGGAGAATGAAGGTTACAATTCTGCAAAAGTCAAGAGTGGAAAATCGGGAGGAAGTTATGTCGAAATTTCAACATGATGTGATGTTGCGGGTCGTAAAGATTCTGGACGTCCTGATGATTGAGCTGCCGTTTGCGGCATGCTGGCTCCTGTATTATTCCGAGCAGGTGTACGCGAAGTTTGCATGGAAGGGCAATCTGGCCATCCTTGCGCTTTTTTTTGTGCTGTATATCACGCTGGGCAAAGTCTACGATGCGTTCTGGATGTCGATGCAGCGGATCTCCGAGCTGGTCTATGGACAGCTCCTTGCGGCCATGGCAACGGATGGCATTCTTTATATCGTCATCTGCCTGATGGCGGCGAAGCTCTGCAACCTCTGGCCCGGCATCGCAGCCATTGCAGGGCAGCTTGTGATGGCGGCTGTCTGGGCGTCCTGTGCGCACGAATGGTATTACCAGACGTTCCCGCCACAGCGGACAGCCATCATTTACGATGAGCGTCATGGCATGGAAAAGCTCATCAACGAATATGGTCTGAACCACAAATATAATGTGCATCTGACCATGAGTGCCGAAGACTGTCTTGCTGATCTAAATGTTCTGGATGGCATGGAGACTGTTTTTGTCAGCGGTGTCCACAGCCACGAGCGAAATATTATCCTGAAATATTGTGTCGGTCAGGGCATCAACATGTTCGTCATCCCCCGCGTGGGCGATGTCATCATGAGCGGCGCATGGCCGATGCACATGTTCCATCTGCCCATGCTGCGTGTCGGCCGCTATATGGCCAGCCCGGAATATCTGTTCATCAAGCGGGCCGTGGATATCATTATTTCTCTGATGGGCTTGGTCGTTCTCAGTCCGCTGTTCCTCATCACTGCCATTGCGGTCAAATCGGATGGCGGCCCGGCATTCTACAAGCAGGTGCGTCTGACTAAGGATGGCGGGCAGTTTGAGATCCTGAAGTTCCGCTCCATGCGGGTGGATGCCGAAAAGGATGGTGTCGCCCGCCTCTCCACCGGCGACAAGGACGACCGCATCACAAAAGTCGGCCATATCATCCGTGCCTGCCGGTTGGACGAGCTGCCCCAGCTGCTGAATATCCTCCGGGGTGATTTATCCATCGTCGGCCCCCGCCCGGAACGCCCGGAAATTGCCGCCCAGTACTGCGAGGAGATGCCGGAGTTTGCATTGCGGCTTCAGGCAAAGGCTGGCTTGACCGGTTATGCGCAGGTGTACGGAAAATATAACACGACACCGTATGATAAGCTGCAGATGGACCTGATGTACATCGCCCACCCAAGCCTTGTGGAGGACCTGAAGATCATGCTGGCAACCGTGAAGATCCTGTTTATACCAGAAAGCACCGAGGGAGTTTCCGAGGGCCAAACCACCGCCATGAGTGGAGAAAACCACTAAATATCGACGCTTTTGTACATTTTGAGCTGCTAAAAATTGAAAAAAATTCCAGAGTGGAGTCAGGCATAAATACACCTCTTACGGTGGCGTGGCGTTAGAAAGTTGGTAAATTGACCGGTATAAAGCTGAAATACTGCTTCTAGTAGTGCAAAATGCCGAGAGATTGAGCGTGAGAGCGGGCAAAATGAGGTTGAATTGAGGCTTTTACGCCCTGAAAAAGCACTTTTATGGATGCGACCGTAGCTCGTGGATTTATGCCAGATGGCACTGTGAGGGGATGTACCGAGATTACGGTGACTTTCACATAGCGGTTTCGGGACGGAGCGATGATAACATCATCTGCGATTTCATCCCGGTCTTGGAGATAACAGGTTGGTACTGATGATCTTATGCTCATTCGTCTGGGGTAATCCGGCATAAACAAGGAAGCTACGATGGCGTGGATGAGTGGAACCCGGAATAAACACATGAGCTACCGTGGCGGGTGATAGTACTATCAGGACTAAAGACGGGGGCTACCATAGCGTCAAAAATGGTGCAATTTAGAGCGTAGTGGGGATCCAATGCAGCGGTACAAGAGACATAGCAGCAGTGTGGCTCACACTGCTGAGGACGATTAGTAGAGCTTTATAAGGAATAAACGGCTCAGACTCTTTGAGATTGAGTCTGGGCTGTTTTGGTTTGTGGGAGAGGAATTCGAGATGAAAAAGGTACTTCTAGTGACATTCTCAGATAATGCGGATCATCAAGATACGCTATTTGGAATGTACGAAGAAATGAGAAATCGAAGTGACTGGGATGCCTATTTGTTGTGCATTAAGACTCCGAAGGTAGAACTGCAGCAGTCAGATCATACTTGGCTTGTTGACTGCCCGGAACGTCCCGGTGTGACTAAGAAGACTTTCAACCTCCCTTTGCTCCTTTCTATTGTCCATCGTATCCGCAGGGAGCATTTCGATGCCATTTATTTTGAGAGTCTGCACACATGGAACCTACCCATCATGATGATATCCGGCAAGGCGAAGACCTATCAGGTGATTCATGAGGTCATTCCACATGAGGGTGACAGCCAGGTCAAGATGGTTGACCTAATGAATAAAGCCGTGGTCAAGTTTGCAGATACGATTGTATTGCGCAATAAAACGTACATTCAGGATATGATTGACCGCTATGGAATTAGCGCAGGCCGGGTGAAGTATCTGGAGTTGTGGCGTAGATATCCAGCATATACGTCTCCGGTACATAGTGGTCGTGCTCTTTTCTTTGGGAGAATCAATCCTTACAAAGGTGCAGATAACCTGTTAGAGATTGTTCGCCTATGCCATGATATTCAATTTGATGTTATTGGTCGGGTTGATCCGCAGATGCAGAAAGTTGTTGAGCAACTTGCAAAAGAGAAAAATGTAAAGCTCAACAATGATTATGTCACTGATGAAGAAATGCGGGAGGCTTTCATTAACTGTGACTGGGCAATCGTTCCGTATAACTCAGCTTCCCAGTCAGGCATCATTATCGATGCTTATAAGTATAGTCGCCCCGTTATTGCTTTTGCTGTTGGAGCAATCCCAGAACAGGTGGATGCAGATAAGAGCGGCTATCTTGTGACGGCGGGAGATAATGAGAAATTTGCAGACAAGTTAAAAGAAGCCGCGAAGCTTAGCTTGGGTGAGTATGATGCGATGAGCCGATATGCATATCAGTACGGATGCAAAAAGTATGCAACAAGTGGTGCTGTGGAACGGTTCGTTGATCTGTTGGAGGAAAATAAATGATTATCACAAAGACTCCCTTCCGAATGTCATTTTTTGGTGGCGGTACCGACATGGAGAGTTTCTTCAAAGAAAACGGCGGTGCAGTGCTTTCCACGACCTTTGACAAGTATTGCTATGTCAACGTTCGCCATCTGCCGCGTTTCTTTGATTATTCTACGGAGCTTTCTTACTCTAAAACTGAGCGCGTAACGAACATTGATGATATCCAGCACCCGGCTATCCGTAATGCAATGAAGATGTTAGATATGCACGAAATCCGTCTTACATATGAAGCTGACCTTCCGGCACGTTCTGGTCTTGGCACTTCTAGCTCTTTTGCTGTTGGAATGCTGAACGCATTTTACGCACTCAAAGGAAAGTATGCGGACAAGAAAAAGCTGGCGGACGAAGCAATTTACCTTGAGCGCAACCTGTGCCAGGAGGCCGGTGGCTGGCAAGATCAGATTGCAGCGTCTTTTGGCGGTTTTAACCGCATTAACTTCAATGCAGATGGCTACGAAGTACGGCCTGTTATCATTTCGCCGGAACGCAAAAAGCAGCTTAATAAGAATCTGATGATGTTCTTTACGGGATTTACTCGATTCTCCTCCGACGTGCAGAAAGCAAATGCTGTAGGTAAGCAAGATAAGACTGCTCAACTTAAGGAGATGCTTGCACTCGTCGATGATGCGGAGCGTGTTTTGACGGACAAGAACACTGACCTCGATGATTTTGGCAGAATGCTTGACCACACATGGAGACTGAAGCGTCAGACAGGTTCTGCGGTTTCGACTAATAGCATTGATGAACTGTATGCAAAAGGCATGGCTGCCGGCGCACTGGGAGGCAAGTTACTCGGTGCAGGCGGCGGTGGGTTCCTTGTGTTCTATGTGCAGCCGGAACGGCAGGATTCTGTTCGGTGGGCGATGCGAGATTTGATGCATATTCCGTTTGAATTTGAAAATGGCGGTACGAGAGTGATTCACTATTCGCCGGAAACGTATGAACCGAAGAATTGAGGAAACAGAAAATGGGCCGTTTGAAGAGATATTTTACATTATTCCGGATTTTTATAAAGGGGGGGGGGGGGGACGCACGAGCTGAATACTTGAAGAAAAAGAGGTATTTCAAATCAATGGGGGAGCACTGCTACCTCCAACCATGGAATTTTGGAACAGAGCCTTACATGATTAGCTTTGGAGAAAATGTACATATAGCGAGCGGTGTTACCTTTGTAAATCACGATATCACTGCATTGATGTTTCGGTACATGGATAAAAATCCGAACTATCAAGAACGTAAAGGACCTATCTCGATTGGCGATAATGTTTTTGTTGGGGCAAATAGTACGATTCTATATGATGTAAATATTGGAAATAATGTGATTATCGGAGCTGGTAGTCTTGTGAATAAAGATATTCCAGATGGAACTGTTGCAGCTGGTGTTCCCTGTAAGGTGATTGGTAAGTTTGAGGATTACAAAGAAAAGATTACTGGAAAATTTTAAGGTTAATCTAATTGTAATAGGAAAGAAAGATTACATATTTAATATTTTTGGAGGAAGAAAAACAAAAAGAATAATGAAAGTAAATGTGAAAGGCGCTTCAGCAGAAATAGCAATATGGATGCTACAATTCAACTATTTTATAGGAATGAGTACGTATAAGAAGCTTGCTGTTGGTGATATGCTTGAAAAGCTTTGTCTAATAATGGCAATAGCGGCAATTGTGATTCACTATATAGGTGATAAGAATACGCTTATAAAAAAGAGCGGCTTCTTGCTGATGTGTCTCCTTCCTACGATAGCTGTATACACTGCAGTAACAACGAGCGGTGGAACAATGATTAAGATGTTTCTGTTCGCGTTAGCATTTAAAGATGTTGAAAAAAAAGACATATGGAAATATTACTATAAATCAACAGCAGCGGCGGTCATTTTTGTGGTTGTTTCTGCGTGCATGGGACTGATTGAAAAAACCCAGATTCAAAAAAATGGAACCTATGCATATGGACTTGGATTTAATGCTAATATTTTAGCCATTTCTGTATTTTTGGTTTTAATTGTAAGGCTATACCTTATGGAGCAAAGGCCAAAAATATGGTGGGAGGGAATCATTGCTGCAATAATAATAAATAGCATTACAAAATGTAGAGCTGTTGTGGCATTTTTGATTTTATTGGCAATAGTGATGCTTTTTGATATAACGCGGAATATGAGTGTTAAATTTTTGACGTGTATAAGTGGGTCACTGCCAATACTTTTAAGCTGTTTTTCGATTTTTATTGCACAAAATTTTGATATAAGTGATGCAGGATGGCTTACAGTAAATCGAATTATGTCGGCAAGACCGTATTTGTATCACTTGTACTATACTAATTTTCCGATTAAAATGTTTGGAAATTACTTTGATAAGACGAGCTATGGTGCAATGGACAATACATATTTGATGCTCTTGCTTCGATATGGAATAGTTATTTATGCAATATATATGATTATATTTTTTAAAACAATTATAATTGCAAAGAGAAATCGTGATTGGTTGTGTTTGTATATTACGATTGTATATTTTGCATATTTTTGTGTCGAGTATTCGCCGAGTATTATGAATCTGGATTTTGTTCTTATATATTTTTGGCTGGAATTTTGGGAAAAGAATACAGGTTAAAAATAAAGCGAGAGATAAGATGATAAGTGTTATTGTTCCGGTATACAATACGGTTAATTATGTTAGATACTGTGTGGAAAGCATTTTGTCGCAAACGATGAAGGATTTTGAATTGATATTGGTCGATGACGGTTCATCAGATGGCAGTGAGAAAATATGCGATGAATATTCAAAAAACAATCTCAATGTTATTTCGCTTCACCAAAAAAATAAAGGGGTTTCGGCGGCAAGAAATTTAGGTATAGAAATGGCATCGGGGGATTACATTGTTTTTGTTGATTCTGACGATTGGGTGGAATCTGATTATCTTGAAATACTTTTGAGGAATATGACACGAGGCGGAATGTCTGCGTGTAGGCTGGAAGAAAATAACAAAGGTCAAAAAAGTAAAGAAAGGACGACATACTATTTAAGTACTGAAAAAGCGCAAATATCAGTGTTTTCATACGACGGGATGCAGGGATTTCCTGTGACCAAGATGGTTGATCGAAAGGTTATATTAGAAAATGATATTCGTTTCGATGAAACGATAGGAATTTGTGAAGATGTTCTGTTTGTGATTCAATACCTCAAGTATACATATGGAACAATCGTATTTACGGATTCTGCTTTATATCATTATCGGAAAATGCCTGAGGGATCGACAAATAAAAGATATAAGAAAGGCGTAAAACTGCAGAAAAAGCAGCTGACAGAATTTAATGCAATCAATAACTGTAAAAAGTATCTGGTAGAAGATCAACAGGTAGAGGATGCATGGAAACAACGAGTCGTCAAGGGTGCGGTAACGGATTTGCGCGCTATGGCAGCAAGCGGCGAGGACTATGGCGATGAATATTCCATAAGACTTCAGTATGTCAAGAAAAATATAAAAAGATATTTAAAGGGAACTATTGGGGCCAAAAGTGCAAAAGCATCGGCTTGTTTATGTACTGTATCACCGAAGTTAGAATATATAATCTGGAAAGTGATGAATGAGGGACTAAGAAGTTTATGAAAAAAGTTGGAATCACGACATTGTATCATAAGACCATCAATTACGGCGGAGCATTACAGGCATATGCTCTTCAAAAGAAAATCGAGGAGTTTGGATGCGAATGTACAGTAATCGACTGTTATTCGACAGCAGGAAAAAACAAATATGAAAGATTTAAAGCCCTTGGATTGAAACGCTCCATACAGGTTTTTGGAATGAAGACAGTATATAAGGTTGGAATAAAACTTGACCAGAAAATGCGTGACGGAATGAACGAGCGGCATAAGCTGTTCAGTGAATTTCTCAATGATATTCCGCATACAGAGCCTGTCGATATAAAGAATATTTATGACCTACAAGATAAATTCGACATATGCGTAACAGGAAGCGACCAGGTTTGGCATCCGGGAATTTGGAATGACGCATATTTGCTTCGTTTTGCGCGCAAAAAGGTTTCCTACGCGGCAAGTGTTGGTGCAACTGAATTTACAAACGATCAGGCAGAAGAATTATCGGAGGCATTGAGAGGGTATTCTGCAATTTCAGTTCGTGAGAAAGGCGCAGTACAACTAATTCAAAATCTCACATCCGTGAAAATACAAAAGGTGCTAGACCCTACTTTGCTGTACACTGCACAGGACTGGGAAAAACTAGTGTGCCCGGTTGAAGTCACAAAACCTTATGTCTTTATGTATGCAATTGATAATCACCCAGCATTTCGTAGGGCGGTTTATAAGTATTGTCAAAGCAGAAAAATCGAACTGATTACGATTCCGTTCAACCAGTCACATTTTAAGATTTCCGATATCCGTTATACAGATAAGCCCTTGTATGCTGTTGGTCCCAGACAATGGCTTTGGCTAATCAAAAATGCTGAAATGGTATTTACGGATTCTTTCCATGGATCGGCATTCTGTTTGCAGTTCAAAAAAGATTTCTGGTCGTTTGAGGCACCATGTGACGAGGGGACTGCACCGGATACCAAAAGAATATTCAGCCTGTTGTCTGAGTTTGGACTTGAGGATAGAATTGTTGATTTTGATGATTTTCCGGAAATGGATAGTATTGAAAAAAGAATTGATTACTGGGACGTTGGTGTAAAGCTTAATGAACTGAGAAAGGAGTCGCAGGATTTTTTAATGCGAGCACTTAAGGTATAAAATGGAAAGTAATGCAAAACAGAATCTGATAAAAAATGTGTCATATGGCTTTGTGGCTAACATGATCTCGATGGTGCTTGGTGCATTATCGGTATTGATCATTCCGAAGTATATTGGTGTCAGTGATTTTGGTTATTACCAGTTGTATCTCTTTTACACTGGCTATGTGACAATCACGGCACTTGGGCATCCGGATGGAAACTACTTGAAAATAGGCGGACAAAAATTTTCAGATTTGGATTATCAAAGTCAGAATGCACAGTTCTGGCTGATGTGTGCTTGTCAGATTGTTCTTTATTTTATTCTTGGAGCGGTTGCGTCTACAGTTAAAGATCTAGACAAACGGTGGGTGCTGTTTGCCGTTTGTGCGGGAGCAGTCATCGTTCTGGCAAGATATTATCTTTATTTAACCTTGCAGGCTACAGAACGTGTGAAAGAATATGCCATCATTGTTATTACCGAACGCCTAATTTCGGTAGCAATCAGCATTGCATGGGTTTTGGCAGGGTATCGCGGCTATAGAATGATTGTTATACAAGATATACTTGGGAGGGGAATATCACTTGCTTTGGCAATTGTATACTGTCGTAATTACGTCTTTTTAAAACCGCAATGGACACGGTCTGTGCTGAAAGAAGTATACAGCAATATAAAAATTGGTGTAATGGTTTTATTTGCGGCGTTATCCAGTTCTATAATTGTTGGAATTATCCGCGCTGGAATTGAAAACCATTGGGGAATAGAAGTGTTTAGCAAGGTGTCGCTTGTTATTAGCATTTCTAATATGGCAACGCGGTGTATAAACGCAGTTAGTATTGTAATGTTCCCGGCACTGAGAAGGCAGAGAAAGGAAAACCTTTCGGAAATTTATACAAGGCTTAACACTGGATTGATGGCTGTGATATTCTTCGGACTTGTTTTTTATGTGCCGGCAGCAAAACTGATCTGTGTATGGCTCCCTAAATACGCGGACAGCATAAAGTATGCAGCAATTCTTCTCCCGGTCTGTGCTTATGAGTGCAAAAATGCGATGCTCGTGACAACTTATTTGAAAACGCTGCGAAAAGAAAAAGTACTGCTGATGAGCAATTTTGTTGCAATTGCGGTATCCCTTGTGGGAACATGGATTACTGTCTATGTCATGGACAATCTGGAAGCAGCTGTGGTCGTGATCCTTGGAACTCTTATTTTGCGCTGCGTGATAGGAGAACTTTCGATTGGAAAAGAATTGAATATTGCCCTTATAGGGGCTGCACTTGAAGAAATGGGGATGGTAGCGGCATTTATCATATGCAACTGGTGGCTGGGAATAGCAGGCTTTGCAATATATGCAGTTTTTGCAGGAATTTATATTTGGAGGAAAAAGAAAACACTCCTAAATTTGATTTTGGAAATGAGGAAGAAATAAGTGCTTGTAATCGAAGATGCTTCTCGGTGTTGTGGTTGTGAGGCGTGTGTACAGAAATGTCCTAGGAACTGTATTGAAATGAAAGCCGATCGTGAGGGCTTTTTCTATCCCACAGTTGATACGTCAGAATGTATTGAGTGTGGACTTTGCAATAAGGTATGTCCGATGCAAACGAAATCGCATCAGGACTATAATGCGATGCCGAAGGCATACGCTGCGTTTGTGCGAGATGACGAAATCAGAAGAAAAAGCTCGTCAGGAGGTCTTTTTACAGCTTTGGCAAGTCAGGTCATAAAACGAAATGGCTGTGTGTTTGGAGCAGTAATGTCAAAGGACTGCAAAAACGTTTTCCATACAGAAGCACAAAGTCTGTCAGAATTAGCAGCAATGCGTGGCAGCAAATACGTTCAAAGCAGAATACTGGACACATATAAATGTGTTGAAAAAGAACTGAAAAACCATAGATGGGTTCTTTTTTCGGGGACGCCGTGTCAGGTGGAAGGTCTTAGAGGCTACCTGGGTAAAGAATATAGAAACTTGATATGTGTTGATTTTATTTGTCACGGTGTTCCGAGTCCCAAATTATGGGGAAAATATGTGGCATATCGAGAAGAATGTGCGGGTGCACCCGCGCAGAGAACATTTTTCAGGCATAAAAAATATGGCTGGAAAATGTACTCCGTATTATTTGAATTTTCAAATAATACGGAGTACGAACGCATCCTTTCCAAGGATGTGTTCGGTCAGATGTTTTTTCAAAACATCTGTTTGCGCCCAACATGCTACCAATGTGATTTTAAAAATCTGCATCATAAAAGCGACATAACCTTGGCAGACTTCTGGGGATGTTGGAATACTTGCCCGGAGATGGACGATGATAAAGGTCTTTCCTTGGTACTTGTCCATTCAGACAAGGGAGCCGAACTAATGGAACAGGTATCGGAGCAGCTGGTAATAAAACAGGTGGATGAGAGCTGGCTCAATGGAAATAAAGCAATGATCATGTCTTCCGCCAAGCCAAAGAACCGTGACTACTTTTATGATAAGATAGATGAAAAGTCGATTGGATGGATGGCAAAAAAATATCTCCCGCTTAAAGGAAAGATTCTAATGGTTACTCCTATTTCGATGAAAAATAGAGTGAAAAAATTGCTAAAAATATAATCTGAAGAATTATATTCGGATAGGGGCAATCTTAAATGAAAACAGTAATAATGGCAGGCGGCAGGGGTACCCGGATCTCCTCTGTTGCCAGTGATATTCCAAAGCCGATGATTAAAATTGAAGGGAAACCTGTTCTGGAACATGAGCTGGAGTGTCTGCGCGACCAAGGATTCACAGACATTATTTTGACCGTCTCTCATCTCGGAAACATCATCATGGACTATTTTGGTGATGGTTCAGACATATCTCCGGCAACAGGAAAGCCCTTTGGAGTTCATATTGAATACTATTTTGAAAAAGAACCGCTGGGCAATGCCGGTGCACTTTTCAAAATCAAAGATAGGTTAGATTCAGATTTTCTGCTGCTGAATGCGGACGCCGTGTTCGATGTGGATTTCAATCGGTTCGTAGCCTTCCATAAACAGCATGGCGGTTTGGTTACTCTATTCACGCATCCCAATAGCCATCCTTATGACAGCGGACTCATTATTGCTGATAAAAATGGGGCTGTTGAGCAATGGCTAGCTAAGGAAGATGAACGTCCGGAATACTATCGTAATCGTGTCAATGCTGGACTTCATGTTATCAATCCGAGCATTTTAGATCATTCGGGGATTGATGCGGACAAGGTTGGCGCTGTGGGAGAAAATGGGAAACCCATCAAGGTTGACTTGGATCGGCAGCTCCTTAAGCCGTTGGCCGGAACCGGAAAGATGTTCTGCTACGATAGTCCTGAATATGTGAAGGATATGGGGACACCCGAACGCTATTACTCTGTATGCGAGGATTACAAGACTGGTCGCGTTTCCGGTAAGAATCTGAAGAACAAGCAGAAAGCGGTGTTCCTTGATCGGGACGGCACCATCAATAAATATGTGGGGTTTCTTCGGAACATAGACGAGTTTGAACTGGTGGACGGCGTTGCGGATGCAATCAAAAAAATCAATACATCCGGTTATTTGGCAATTGTTGTTACGAATCAGCCTGTGATTGCCCGTAGTGAAGTGTCCTTTGAAGAACTTGAAGAGATTCACAACAAAATGGAGACACTTCTAGGCAAAGAGGGCGCATATCTGGATGCAATCTACTTCTGCCCGCACCATCCGCACAAGGGATATGAAGGGGAGCGCCCAGAACTGAAGTTTGACTGTGATTGCCGCAAACCGAAACCCGGAATGCTGCTGAATGCAGCACGAAACTTTAACATTGACCTATCACAGTCTTGGATGATTGGCGATGGGGAAAATGATATCAAGGCGGGTCAGAATGCCGGATGTCAGACTGCTTTGATTGGCTCTGAGTCTTGCGGGCAAACTGTGACGGTATCGTCTTTGAAGGACTTTGTAGAACAGTACCTGAAATAAGAGGGGGAGTACGACTATGCGCGAACTTGATAACCGACTGATGAGACATATCGACCTGTTGGTAGAACGATACCCTTCTTTAGAATCGGCGAAGAATGATATTGTTGCCGCATACCTTTTGCTGGAGGAGTCCTATGAGAATGGTGGTAAGCTTCTTGTGGCCGGCAATGGTGGTTCTGCAGCAGATGCGGAGCATATTGTTGGTGAACTGATGAAGGGTTTCAAACTGCCTCGTAAGCCCGAAGCAGATTTCGCAAAAAAGCTGGTTGAAGAAAATCAGGAGCTTGGTTCTGTTTTGGCAGAAAATCTGCAGGGGGCACTTCCTGCAATTGCACTGGATGGTCATCCTGCCCTGTCCACGGCCTATATGAATGACTGTGAACCACTACTCTGCTTCGCGCAGCAGGTTAATGGTTACGGAAAATTGGGAGATGTGTTCCTTGGCATTTCCACGAGCGGAAACAGCAAAAACGTCCTTTATGCGGCAACGACAGCTCATGCCAAAGGAATGAAAGTCATCGGTTTGACGGGCGCAAAAGATAGCAAGCTGAAGGATATGAGTGATGTTTGCATCAAAGCACCGCAGACGGAGACATACATGATCCAGGAACTGCATCTGCCGATATACCATTGTCTGTGCCTGATGTTGGAAGATAAGTTTTTTGCAACGATTTGATTTTGCGCCATGCCAACGCATGGCTACGCCGCCCAAAGATGCTGCCTCTACGTGGCGGACGGCAGGCAACGAGATTTCCTCTCGGCTAAAGCATATATTCGTTAAATCACTCTTTGGATGAGGACACAATTGCATAATGGGAAAGTATTTTGGAACCGATGGCTTCCGTGGCGAAGCCGGAATCACGCTGACCGCTGACCACGCCTACAAGGTCGGCCGTTTTCTGGGCTGGTACTACAACGCCCTGCGCGAGCGCAACGGCAACAACGAGCCTGCCCGCATCGTCATTGGCAAGGATACCCGCCGCAGCTCTTATATGTTCGAGTACAGCCTGGTCGCAGGTCTGACCGCTTCCGGTGCAGATGCCTACCTGCTGCACGTCACCACCACGCCGTCTGTGGCTTATATCGCCCGGGTGGATGATTTTGATTGTGGTATCATGATCTCGGCCAGCCATAATCCCTACTACGATAACGGCATCAAGCTGATCGACTGCTATGGTGAGAAGATGCCGGAGGAGATCTTGCTGTTAGTCGAGGATTACATCGACGGCAAGCTCCACGTGTTCGACAAGGATTGGCCGGAGCTGCCTTTCGCTCACCGGGAACACATTGGCTGCACGGTGGACTATGTGTCCGGCCGCAACCGCTATATGGGCTACCTGATCAGCCTCGGTATCTACTCCTTCAAGGGTGTCAAGGTTGGTCTGGACTGCGCCAACGGTGCAAGCTGGAATATTGCTAAGTCTGTGTTTGATGCGCTGGGTGCCGATACCTATGTCATCAATGCACAGCCGAACGGTCTGAACATCAACAACAATGCCGGCTCTACCCATATTGAGGGTCTGCAGAAGTTCGTGGTAGAGAAGGGTCTGGATATTGGTTTCGCCTATGACGGCGATGCTGACCGTTGCCTGTGTGTGGATGAAAAGGGTAATGTCATCACTGGTGATCATATCCTGTACATCTACGGCTGCTACATGAAGGAACGTGGCAAACTGCTGATAAACACTGTTGTTACTACCGTTATGTCCAACTTCGGCCTGTACAAGGCTTTCGATGAGCAGGGCATCGGCTATGCAAAGACCGCTGTGGGCGACAAGTACGTCTATGAGTACATGGCGAAGAACGGCTGCCGTATCGGTGGGGAGCAAAGTGGTCATATCATCTTCTCTAAGTACGCTAGCACCGGTGACGGTATTCTGACCAGTCTGAAGATGATGGAAGTCATGCTTGCCAAGAAACTGCCCATGAGCAAGCTGGCTGAGCCGCTGAAGATCTACCCGCAGGTTCTGGAGAATGTTCGCGTGACCGATAAGAAAGCCGCACAGGACGACGAAGCAGTGCAGGCAGCAGTCAAGACCGTAGCCGAGGCACTGGGTGACACTGGCCGTATCCTTGTCCGTGAATCCGGCACGGAGCCTGTCGTGCGTGTGATGGTCGAAGCCCCCGACCACGACACCTGCCAGAAGTATGTGACACAGGTTGTAGAGACCATTAAGAGCAGAGGCTACGGAGTTTGAGTGCAAGCCTAAAACGAGAATGTGGAATGCTGCTGATTGTATCTATTATCCTTCTTTAGGGCAGTACGGCATCAAACGTAGTGGCAAGGCAAACATTCTGCTTGAGAGAAACGGCAACATTATGCTGTGTGTGGACAACCTTCTGAATGGCTTCCCATGCATGGTAGTTGTTATTGGATGTGTGGTCTGTTTGCTGATGATTGTTCTTCCGAAGAGTTTAAGCGTAGTACTGACGACTGTTTATATAGCTTTCATTCTTTATGAAACACTGATGTTTCGGGAGTCAGGGGATGCAAGAACGAACTTTGTCCTCTTTTCCTATGCTGGGAAGTTTTTGAAAGAGCAATCTGTGAGAGTGGGGGACATCAATAACATCTGGCTGCTTATTCCACTTGGAACGGGGCGGTATAGGTGGTTTCAGAAAAAGTGGGTGCTGTTGATTCCCTTCGTGATGTCTGTGGCAATTGAAACCACCCAGTATGTTACGGGACTTGGCATCGCAGAGTTCGATGATGTGTTCGGTAATACGATGGGCGGGTGGATTGGCATTTTGGTGGCATACATCATAATGATGTGGCGTAGCGAGATGGTTAATCATCATCTTCCACGCCGTCCCATCCTATGAAGACTTCCTCTGCATCATCCAGTTTTGACCAGTCGAGATACTGTCCACATCGATGGCAGTACCCTTGGTATTCTCGCTCTATGCAGACATCGCACCTTGGACAGACGGAGAATATGTTTTTATCTCGATAGATGCGTACTACGGTTACAGTTTTGGGTAGACGGTATGTAGGGGAGAGCAGCAGATCAAGGATGACGTGGGCAAGAGTTGGTTTTACTGGATAGTCCATCCATTCCTCATCGTCAAAATCCAAATCATCTTCTTGTGGAACAGCATCGATTTTATGAAGGTAAGCACCTATTTTCGAGGAAATAGTTTTAAGAACTGCAAATTTTCTGAGCTGTGTTTTCGTTGTAATCACCTCTGCATTTAAGCATAGATGATTATTTGACTGCGGTGTTGTATATTTGCTTGCAATTCTTGAAAAACACCGGTTTTTAGTATAATATAAGGCTGCGGGAGACTTCCCACAGCTTTGCCGCTCGAAACTTTGCACACCCCTACGCGGTGAGCGGTAGACAACACAAGAGATTGTGGCTAAGAGGCAGAGGCTTTTTTTCAAAAAGGGAGAATACTGTATGGCTATTTATACGGCGTGGGAAATGGAACGCATTAACAGTGAGCATGAGCCAAAACTGGACTTGAAAATTGCGAGATATATTAGCTGCAATAAATTGGAGTCAATGCTTTCTTCCAATACATTGTTCTTTTGTAATGCGTTCAATTTTGAAGACAAATATGAAGGTGAGATTCCCTTATCGTTTTTTGAAGGATGGAGCAAAGAATCTGAGAAGAACTATCGGCAGTTCAACATTCTAAAGAACAAAGTCTATGTGCCATATGTTTCATGCTGGACTCCTTACCAACCGGGAAATAAAAAATGTGAGCAGAGTATGCAGGTGAAGATGAAAATAAGGACGGTGTCTGCATTGTAATGACTGTGCGTCAATTAGTGATATGTGCAGCAGCTAGAGGTGGGCGTGTTTATCAAATTCATTATCTGAATGAGGATGGAAATCTGGGGACGGGAGATATCCCATTCTATATCCCAAATGACGAAGAGCGAAAGCAGTTTGATCTCCCACATGCGATGAGAGTTTTCCATGCTTTGAAAAAGCACGAATTTGAAAAGGAAAACGAAAGTAGAGCTATAATTTATAAGCGTGAGAAGGAGGCAGGGCTGGAAGTTCCGTTTAAGTTTAACTTGTTCGTTGAGAACATCATTTTGAATCCGCTGGCAACAGCAGAACAAAGCAATGCTATTCAACAACTGGCGGACAAGTACTCTGTGTCAAAAATAGTTAAGAGCGAATCTTCTTTATGATAGACATCGAGTGGATGCCGCTGTTATACTAACATCAAATCTTACATATTCTTTCGGGAGGCATCATCCTATGGCCAGAACCAAAGGCAGCAAGAACCGATCCGACTCTGCATCTCAGATTGCCGAGAAACAGTCTGCGATCGTCTCTCTCAACGATGAGATTTCTTCTATCACTGCCAATATCGATTCTCTGAAAGCCGACCCGAAAGCTAAGAAATCCGAACTGAAGTCCGCCGAGAAAGAGGTAGCCAAGCTAGAGGCCAAGAAAGCCAAAACAAATCAGAAGGCATCCGAAGAAGCAAAAAAGGCAGAAGCCGAAGCTGTGGTCAAGAAATTTCTGGCTGACGGCATGAATGCTGATGAGGTTCTTGAGAAAGTGAAATAATTTAAAGAAGACTCTGTGAAAAAAGGGGGAGAGATAGGAACCACATCAATGGAAGAAATCGTCAAGTTCTTAAAAGAAGCTGAAACTTATTATCTGGCAACTGTGAAAGGCGACCAGCCGAGAGTTCGTCCGTCTGGCACAGCACATATTTTTAAAGGGAAGCTGTACATCCAGACTGGAAAGAAAAAGGATGTTTCCAAGCAGCTCCATGCCAACCCGAAGGCGGAGCTGTGTGCATTCAAAGGTGGCGAGTGGATTCGTGTCGCTGGTGAGTTGGCAGAAGATGACCGCATTGAAGCACGCCAGTCCATGCTGGATGCTTATCCGGGGCTGAAGAAAATGTATGCTGCAGACGATGGTAACACTGAGGTGTTCTATTTCAAGAACGGTGTGGCAACCATCTCTGCTTTCACCCACGAACAGAAGGTAATCAGGTTTTAACGCAATGCTGTGTGGACACCAGACTTCAGGAGCTCATACGGCTATTTTTAGAGGTCGTTATATAAGGATGTGATGGTATCCATACCTATCCCCATCACATCCTTGTATCCCCCTTCCCGGCGGAGATCCACAATTCCTGCATCTTCCTACACATGTCTCCAAAATCACTCCGGGCAAATTTTAATGTTCCTAAAATGGTGCTGCTCGAAGAAAAATTGCCCCCACTTCCCCGTTGTCACAACTGACCTCTCAGCGAATGCCTCATCAATCCTCTATCTCGAAGTATAACCTCTTCCACCCCTTCTATAATTATAAAAGTCCCATTTATCGTCTCGCAAAAATGTGCGACAAAAATGCGACAACTCAAGAATCCACGGGCGTTCCATCAATCACATGGCAGCGCAAAATGCACTAATTGCCGTATATTTCTTCGCAATTAAGGGCACAAAAATCTATCCGCTCAATGATTTTAATCAGAGGGCCAGGGATTCGAGTTCCCTCGAGCGCACCAAAAGGACGATAAATCGTTGAGATAAACGGTTCGCCGTCTTTTTTGTTTTATATAGGCTTTTTGGGCTTGTGCCTGTGATTTTTTCAAAAATTTTAGAGGTCAGAGGTACAAAAATGAAGAAGACTCATGAAGAATTATGAGCTGAACGCAGGCGAGAGGTTCCGCCTCGACAAGAACGGTCTCCACGGCGTCACGGCGCAGGGCCGCATCAAGATGAGCCTGCTGCTGGTGCTCGAGTAAAAACATCTGTAGAACGCAGAAGGCCGACGGCTTTCCGGGATGGAGGGCGGTCGGTCTTTTTGTTCAAAACAGGAAAATACTGGAACGGAAAAGGGCGCAATATACCTTATAAATAGCGTTTCAAAAGCGGAAATTTGGCTCAACGTCCAAAATTAAGGTTAGGATGCTTGACAAAGCGGAGATAGGATAGTACACTCAAAAAGAAAATTGATGCATAGCATCCTCAAGGTGAAAAAGATTCACAGAAGAACGGGCGTCTCCGAACTGAAAACGGAAGGAGGCTAGGGACATGACGCTGTTTTCTTACGAGATTTTCGATGCAGTCGCGCGTCAGGGCAGCTTTAACAAAGCGGCCCAGCAGCTGCATCTGACCCCCTCTGCCATCAGCCATGCCATCGCGGTGATGGAGGCTGAGCTTGGCTTTACCTTATTCAACCGCGGCAAAAACGGCGTGACCATGACCAGCTATGGCGCTTCGCTCTACCCGTCCATCCGGGCGGTGCTCAACAGCGACGAGGCCCTGCAGCAGAGCATCGCCCGCCTCAACGGTCTGGAAAAGGGCAAGGTGAAGCTGGGTGCATTCAACTCGGTCTGCGCCGGCCTGCTGCCCCAGATCCTCAAGAGCTTTATGGCAAGCTACCCCCAGATCGAAGTCGAGGTCTATCAGGGTACTTACGACGATGTGAAGGAGTGGCTGCGCACCGGTCAGGTGGACCTGGCCTTCCTGTCCGCCACCTGCCGCGAAGAGTTCAACCTGACCGAGCTGTTCCGTGAGCCGCTGCTCTGCATCGTACCGCAGGACTGGCCCGAACCGCCAAACGGCATTATGACGCCGGAGCTGATGAACGGCCAGAGCTTTGTCGTCCAGTGCGACGCCACCGACGCCGAGATGCGCCAGTTCCTCAAGAAATACTCCATCTCCACCGAGCGCCGCTGCCACGTCATCGACGACCAGTCCAACATCGCCATGGTGGAGGCGGGCCTCGGCATCTCCATCATGCCCCGGATGCTGCTGCGCAGCTGCACGGCGGCGGTCAAGATCTACCCCATCGAGCCGGAAGAGTACCGGGTGGTGGGTCTGGCTGTCCAGCGCCCCACGGCGATGGCTCCGGCGGTCGAGCAGATGTTCCGCCACATCGTGGACTTCTGCCGCCAGATGGACCCGCAGCTTCTCTGAGAATACGAAAATGACCGGGCCGCATCGCTGCGGCCCGGTTTTTATATACCCGATCGGCAGAGTTGATGATTGAATCCGCTGGAAAAATACGGTATACTATAGCAAACCACCTATACGATAGAAATGTCAGAGGTTTATGGAAAGCAGCAAGGGGGAAAGACCATGAAACGACGTGATTTCTGTAAAGCGCTGGTTTACAGTGCGGCTCTTGCGCCCGGGCTGGCACTGCCCCGGGCTAAGGCAGCGGCAAAAAGCCAGACGGTGGGCCGGGCAGTCCCGGCAGGCAATTATACAATGTCCTTCCGCAGCGAGCTGAGCCAGATGGACATCCAGCACGAATATTACTACAGCGACGGTTTTTTTGCGCACAGCTCCATCCAGTACGACCACCAGCTGGCGCTGGCGACGCTGGGCATGGTGACGGCTGCTTTCAATACATGGGCCAGCGATGCGAAATACTGGGCCAACGGGGACGTGGGCCGCGAGAACAGCCTCGACGCAGCCTATACCAAGCTGGGCTTCGGCGACGTGAGATACCGCTATTATGATGTCGATGTGGGCAAGGCGGGCGACTTCGTGGGCTGGTCCACGGCCCGCAAGACCATCACCCTGAACGGGAAGCGCACCACCATCGTGGCGCTCATCCTGCGCGGCGGCGGCTACGGCGGCGAGTGGGTGAGCAATCTGCACACCGGCACGGGTCACGCCCACAGCGGCTTCATCATCCCGGTGCATGAGGTGTTTGCCGATTTGAAGAACTATCTGGCGGCAGCTCAGCAAAAGGGAGAGCTGGGCGTCGTCAAGCTCTGGATGGGCGGCTACAGCCGCGGTGCGGTGGTGGCGAACCTTCTGGCCGCCCGGGTCAACAGGGAGCTGTCCGGACTGGAACGGGAGAATGTCTTCGTCTACACCTTTGCGACGCCGGTGGCCCTCGGCCCGCAGGACTACCCCGACTTGCAGCAGGACTACGACAACAACCACAACGCTGACGGCAGCCTGAAAGAGAGCTGGGGCGAGAGCAACATCTTCAACATCATCTCCAGCGGCGACATCGTGCCGCATCTTCTGCCCGAGGAGTGGGGCTTCCACCGGAACGGCAACGACCGCTTCCTTCCTTCCACCCGGAACGAGGAAGAGCTGGAAGACCTGAACGAGATGGGCAAGAATGATTTCGGCCCGACGCCGCTGGACTTCAGCTGGCTGGCCACCGACAAAGAGACGAACGAAGTCATGCTCCGGATGGAGGAGTACTTCATCTCCCGCGAGAACTACCATGAGAAGTACGAAGCCGCCCTGATGGACATGATACAGTGCGCCTTCATCCGCTCGGAGAAGGAGGTCACGCAGAACAAAGTTCTGGACGATGGCGAGGTCATCCAGCGGCTGCGCACCCTCACCCACCTGAAGAATATGGATTACTGGAAGATCTCCCGCGCCGTCTGGGCGGCAGCCACCATGAGCCGTGCCGTGCTCAAGCGGGTCGATGCGGAGAATATCCCCATCCGTGCGCAGCAGATCGTCGTGCCGATCCTGGCGGTGGGCCTCTGCTATGGCCTCGAGAGCGAGGCTGTGAGCCTCATTGCAAAGTACATCCTGATGTTCGTGTCGATGAGGAGCGCGCCCGACGACGCCATCCGGGCGGCGTTCTGCCACCACTGCGAGAATTACATTGCTCTGATGGAATATTACCCCCCCTCAGAGCACTGCATGGAAGCCACCACCCGCACCTGAAAACCGAAAATTCGGAGACAGCAGACCGCTGCCGGAGTCGAAAGACCCCGGCGGCGGTTTTTTATGCGTAAATTTTTTTGCGCTGGCACGCAATGACATCCTTCGTGTCCGGTAAACGGTATCCTGATAACGCAAAGGGCGGCATCCCCGCCGGGAGCGAGAATGAAGGAGGGCTGTTGTATGCGGAATCGACTGGAACGGAGGCGGCTGACACTGCGCGCCGCAGCACTGTGCATCGTGCTGGTGCTGCTGTGCGGCTGTCTGCTGCCCGCATTTGCCGAAGGGCCGGAGCGGACGGACAGCGTGCCGGACCAGACATGGGACGAGGAAATAGAGGACGAGCCTGCCTGGAACGAAGAAGAGGACATCCGGACAGACGAGCCGGTGCTTCTGCCCGCGGAAGGCGGCATCCCCGCCGTGGTGGACGGGCTGGATGACATCGGGCTGCCCGACGAGACGCCGACGCCGGACAGCGGGGCCGTCAAAGCGGACGAGCATGTTGAGAGGACCTATCTCTTCTGGCTCAGCGAGTTGGACGAGGCCGACGGCGGCCTGCCCTACGCGGAACAGACCGTGGGCAGCGGCGAAGAGCTTCTGATGCCCGAAGAGCCGGAGGTGGAGGGAAAGAGTTTCCGCTTCTGGTACAGCCGGGACGACGAAGGGACGGCGGTCCGCTTCGTGCCGGATGATGGACCGCTCTGGCCGGAAGCGGACAGCGAGTGCAGCCTCTACGCCTGTTTCACCGACGATGAGGCCCGGCAGGAGGAGCCCGTTTCAGACGAGGAAGAAGACATCGCCGTTCTGCCGGAGCTGTGGGAAGAACGGCCCGCCGCCGAGGAGGAAACGCCTCTGGATGAGGCAGAACAGCCCGAAAAAGGCAGATCCCCTGAGGAAGGTGCCGACTTGGCCGACGACAGCGCAGACGAGGACAAAAATGCCCTGCCCGCGGACGAACTGGATGAGGATGCACCGGGCTGGGGGGATTGGACTCAGGAGGAATCGGCGGCGGTCTTCCTGCTCAAGACCCCCACCAGTCTGCCCGGCAGCAATGACCCCAGCCAGTGGGCGCCGGACAACAGCGAGTGCAAGTGGGTCGGTAGAGTGAAGACCTACGGCGCGGCATGGGAAGATAACGGCAAGAACATCCTGACAAATGTGTCAGACTATGTTGTATCGTGGCCGGGCGGCGCGACTGGCGACGCATGGTCGCTGAAACCGGGCGATGACTACTGGGACGAGGTCGTCGATGAGATATGGGACGAGTATAAGGACACCATCGAAGAGGCTACCGGCGTCGAAGGGCTGACGCGGGAAGATCTGGAGAGCATCGTGGTGACGCCGTACAAGATCTCGCGCAACAACGGGACAGAACCGGATAAGCACATCGACTGCATCATCAGCGTCAAGAGCAGGAAAAACTTCACGGCCCGGTTCAACGTCCGCGCCCCGGGCGAGGACGACTACAGCATCCGGGAAAGCCGCGAGTACCAGAGCGGCGAGCGGGTGGAAGAGACGACGGCGGACATCGAAAAAGAAATCGACATCGGCGGCGTGCGCTACGTCTTCGACGGCTGGTACAAAGAGCTCCCCGGTTCGGTGACGGATGAGCCGGACCCGAAGGGAAAGGTATCGCAGGACGAGTGGAAAGAGGGCTATGGGCCCACCGACGAAGAGCTGGAAAACGGCGTCGTCAACTTCTATGCCCACTACGTTCTGGCCGATATAGACCCGGACACCGGCGTGGAGACAGACTTCTTCGGGCTGCCGCTGATGCTGTGTGCCGGTGCGGCCGTTCTGGGCTGCAAAAACAGAAAGAAGGAGGAAGATGAGTGAAGGAACCAAACGAGGCGCTTGCCCCGGAGGCCCCGCCCGGGACGCCGGAAGCGAACCTGTCCGGACCGGCGAAGCCGGAAAAAAGCCCCCTGCTGCGGGAAGTGCGCAGTCTGGCGGTGCGGCTGGCGGTGTTCGCCGCCGTGCTCTGGGTCCTTCTGACGCAGGTGTATCTGGTGACGCAGGCGTCCGGCAGCGAGATGTTCCCCGCCGTGAAGGACGGCGACCTCGTGCTGGGCAGCCGGCTGGAAAAAGACTATGCCAAGAATGATGTCGTGGTATATGAGCGCTCGGGAAGGCTGCGGGTGGGCCGCGTGCTGGCCCGGAGCGGGGACATCGTGACCCTGAGCGAGAGCGGCGTTGTGGAGGTCAACGGCTCGGCACAGGGCGGCGGCATCCTCTACCCCACCTACCCCAAATCTCTGCTCAGCTACCCCTACGCTGTGCCGGAGGACAGCGTCTTCATTCTGGGCGACTGCCGCACACAGGCCGAGGACAGCCGTGACTTCGGCCCGGTGCAGTGCAGTGCGGTCAAGGCAAAAGTCATCACCCTCATCCGGCGGCGGGGGCTCTGAGCCGCCAAAAACTATACAAGACAAGATAGGAGGAACTTCAGGATGAAACAGAACAAGGCAGAAAAGCTTCTCGCAGGGGTGCTTTCCATCGCTCTGGCCATGGGCGTCAGCGTCATGCCCGCCTTTGCGGCACAGGTGCAAGGCCCTTCGTATGAGGATATGTCCCGGGTGTATCTCACCAAAAACTATGAGCTGGCCAACACGGGTACGCTCTCCCCGGAAGAGACCTTTACGTTTACGATCGACCCGGGTACCGTGACCGACGCATCGGAGGGCATTGACGCCGCAGATTACATGCCGATCGTCGGCGACGTGACCTACGCACAGGGCGAAGCCGGCAGTGCGAGTAAGACCAAGAAAATCGAGATCAAGCTGCCCGAGTACGACAGCGTGGGCGTCTACACCTACATCATCCATGAGGCGGCGGGCAACAGCGCAGGCGTGACCTACTACGGCGACGCCATCCTGCTGCGGGTGACGGTCATCGAGCAGGACGGCAAGCTCCGAATTGCCGCTGTCCACACCGAGGACCCGGAGTCCACCGGCGAGGGCAAGAGGGACGACTTCGACAACCTCTACTCTGCCGGTGAGCTGGAAGTCCACAAGGACGTCGAGGGCATCATGGGCAATAAGGAGAAATACTTCGAGTTCACGGTGCAGCTGACCGGCGAGGAGGGCAAGACCTATCAGGACAGCTACGCCATCACCGGCGGCAGCTATGACGCGAACCCCGCTTCGATCGAGATCAAGCCCGGCGAGACGACGGAAGCGACTTTTTATCTGAAAGACGACGACACCATCCACATCGAGAACCTGCCCTACGGCGTCGAGTACAAGGTGTCTGAGACGCCGGTCGCAGACTATGTGACGACGGAGACTGGCACCGAGGGCGAAGTGGATGAGGCGGTCGAGCAGGCAAGCTTCACCAACACCAAGGGCGGCACCGTGGATACCGGTGTGGTGCTGGACAGCGCACCCTATCTCTTCACCCTGACGGGTGCTGCGGGCGTCGGGCTGCTGCTGACCCTGCGCCGCCGCCATCAGAAGTAAGTGCGGAGAAAATAAGGCAAGGGAGGTGAGGAACATCCGGTGGCAGAAGATGGCCCTGCGGGCGGCGAACGGCCTGCTGGACGGGGTGACGGCCCTGCTGGTGCTGCTGGCGGTGGTCTGGTCGGGCTATGCGCTGTGGGACAACAGCCGGGTGTACGCCGCTGCCGACAATGTGCAGGCCGGGCTGTTGGCCTTCAAGCCCCAGCCGCAGGAGGACAACAGCCTCTCCTTCGGCCAGCTGCGGGACATCAACCCCGATGTCTGCGGGTGGCTGACGCTGGACGGCACGGCCATCGACTACCCGGTGGTGCAGGGCGAGAGCAATTTCACCTATCTGAACACCGACGTCTACGGCAGCTTTGCGCTGGCGGGCAGCATCTTTCTGGATGTTGACTGCGACGCGGACTTCAGCGGGCGGTATTCCCTGCTCTACGGCCACCATATGGAGAACGGGCGGATGTTCGGCGACCTCGACAAATACAAGGACGGAGCATTCTTCCGCCAGAGCACCACCGGCACCCTGACGCTGCCCGGCGGGAGCTATCGGCTGGAAGTGCTGGCCTGCCTTGTGGTGCCTGCGTCGGAACAGGCCATCTTTGCCCCGGGCAAGTGGCGCTCGGACGCAGGCGGGCTGCTCCCCTTTGTGGAGGAGAATGCCCTTCAGATGGATGCACAGGCCCTCCGTGCGCTGGAAAAGGAGCCGGAAGGAGCGCAGTTCCTGGCGATGGCTACCTGCTCGGGGGAGTACACCGACGCGCGGACGGTGGTGCTGGCCCGGATGGAACCAATGTCAGACCTGCAAAACGGAAAGGAGGAGAGCTTATCATGAGAAGGCTCCCGAAAATGGCAGCGGCCCTGCTGGCAGCAGCGCTTGCGGTAAGCGCTGCCCTGCCCGCTCTGGCCGCAGACCAGCGGGCGGAGCTGGAACTGGAGGCGTCCGTCCGCTGCACCGGAGAGGCAGCTGACGAGACGCTGACGGTGCGGCTGACCGCGTTGGACGGCGCGCCGATGCCGGAAGGCTGTGACGACGAGGCTGAGCTGGATTTTCCGGCTCGGGACTGCCGCGCCGCCGACGACAAGACCCTGACGAAGACGTTTGATGCCATCGTCTACACCGCGCCCGGCATATACGAGTATACGGTCACTCAGGACGCGGGCGGACGGAAACGGGCCGACTACGACGACACCGTCTTTTACCTGAAAGTCATGGTGGCGTGGGACACCGACGGTGAACTGAAAGGACACGTGTCTGTCCGGCGGGATGGGGACGACGGGGCAAAGACGGAACTGCTCTTCAGGAACAGCTACCGCAGCACCGACCCCCTTCCCCCGCCGGTGACGCCGCCTTATGTGCCGGATAAGCCGACGCCGACCCCGAAGCCGGTGGAGCAGCCGGGTGAGATCACAGTCATCCGCCCGCCGACACCCTCGGCAGAGATGCCGGATGAAGTCATCCCGGCTGCGGAGCCGGAACCGGTGGGGACCCTCATCCAGACCGGCCAGCTGCTCTGGCCCGTGCCGGTGCTGGCAGGCGGGGGCATCGCCCTCGTGGCGGTGGGCGTCTGGCTGAGCCGGAAGCGCAGACACGATGCGTAGGCGGGTGCCGGAGCGGCTCTGCCTGATGCTGGGCAGTGCCTTGGTGCTGGCAGCGGTCTGCCTCTACGTCTACGACCGGCTCGAGGATGCAAGGGCGGGCGCTCAGGCCGCTTCGGCGGTGAGCCAGCTGCGCCAGAGCCAGAGCATCGCGGCAGTGTCGGAGACAGAAGAGCCCGCAGACAGTGCGGAAAGCCTGCCCACGGAAGATGCAGAGCCCGGGCCGGAACCGGCTTCGAAAACCCCGGCGTCAAGCATCGAGCGGGAGTATCTGGGGGTGCTGACCATCCCCGCTCTGGGCTTGGAGCTGCCGGTGCAGACCGAGTGGAGCAAGGCGAACCTCAAGGTCTCGCCCTGCCGTCAATGCGGCAGTACGGCGGGCGGAGACCTTGTCATCGCGGCTCACAATTACAAATCGCACTTCGGGCGGCTGAGCAGCCTTTCGGAGGGCGACGAGGTGCGTTTCACTTCACAGGACGGCGCTGAGGCAGTGTACACTGTGGAGCGGACTGCGCAGGTCTCGCCCGAAGAACCAGAAGCCTTGCGGAAGGGCGGCTGTCCCCTCGTGCTCTACACCTGCACCCCCGGCGGAAAAGCGAGGGTAGTGGTGTACTGCCAGAGAGAAAATGCGGCATGAAAAAACAGGAGCGGAAAGCCTGCGGCTTTCCGCTCCTGTTTTTGGTCGTTGTTTAATCTACACAGAAATAGAAATTCTCGGGAACGGGGAAAGACTCTTCGGCGGAGCTGACGCTTACGCGGTAGAGGTAACCTTTACGGAGGTGATAGATCGCAGAAGTGTCGGTATATTCAAGATCGGGCCCGAAAGGGTCGTAATCGTCCTCAATGTCAATGAGGGTATTGGGGTCCTGACCGGCTTCCACTACGGCTTTTACATCTGCAATGGTCTTGCCCTTATAAAGGTCCATGTCATAACTCCAGGAAGGAGTAGTGACGACGGTGCCTTCGGGAACATGGAATACAAAATAACTCTCGTTCGTGCGGGCTGTGTCGCCGTAAGGAACGCTTACAGTGATCTGTTCCACACTGTTCAGCGGCTGAGAGAGGGTATAGGTGCCATCGGTGATCCAATCAGAAGTAAAGGCACCATAAAGAGACCACATGTCCTTTGATACACCGATGACCTCATCCTTTTCTACAGTATAAGCCCGGATAGAGGTGGAGCCGACCTGATATTCGACGGTCACAGCCAGATCTTTCTTTTTCTGTGCGCCATCGACAGTGGTAACAGTGGAGCGCTTTTCTTCATACTTTACGGGAGCTGCTGCGGCACTGGCACTTAAAGTGACCGCGCTCAGAATCAGTGAGGCAGCTGCCAGAATTGCGAATCTTTTCAGAAAATGCGGACAGGGCTTCATATTCTTTCCTCCTGTATTACATGATGCAATAAATTGAATCCAACTCGATTATAGGCGTCGAAGAAAAAAACATCAAGAGAGAAATACGATTTTGGAAGAAAAGACAAAATGTCGGCAACTTTATTGTGCAGCTGCATCTTCGGTATCGGTCATGATGAACCAGAACACGGTGCCTTTGCCCACAGTGCTGTGGACGCCGAAGCGGAAGCCGTGCTGCTGGAAGATGGCTTTGGTGATGGAGAGGCCGAGGCCGGTCCCCTGCTTGCCCGCGTCGGAGCGGGAGCGGTAGTAGCGGTCGAAGATATAGGGCAGGTCCTCGGCGGAGATGCCGGGGCCGTGGTCTTCCACCTCCACCCGGACGCCCTCGGGGCAGCGGAGCGCCCGCAGCACGAAGATGCCGTCTTCGCCGATGTGGTGCATGGCGTTGCCCAAAAGGTTATGCAGAGCGCGCTGCATCATGTCGGGGTCGGCACAGACGGGAAGCTCTTCGTCAGGGATCTCCAGCTTGAGCTGCCAGCCGTTCTGGGCGCAGACGGCGTCGTAACGCTCGCTGACTTCATCGCAGAGCTGGCCCATGTCGAAGTGGACCTTCTCGCACTTGAGTGCGCCGCTCGTGACCTTGCTCAGCTCCATGACGCTGGAAACAAGGGCCGTCAGGCGGTCGGTCTCGTCCACGATGATGTTCATCTGCTCGTCGCGGTGCTTCTTGTCGTCGCCGGTCAGATCGCGCACCGTCTCGGCATAGCCCTTGATGAGGGTGAGCGGGGTGCGCAGGTCGTGGGAGACGTTGGCCAGCAGGTCGCGCTGCATCTGGGAGGCGTGCTGGACCTCTTTTGCCATGTGGTTGAACTCCTGAGCCAGGTCGCCCAGCTCGTCGTTCCGCACCGAGTCCACATGGACGGCGTAGTTGCCCTGTGCCACCTGCCGCGCAGCCCCGGAGAGAGCGCGCAGAGGCTTTGTGAACCACTCGCTGAACAGCCATGCCGCCGACATCGAGAAGGCGAAAATGAGGGCCGCAGCCAGCGGCAGGACGGTGCTGAGCACCTTGCCGGCCTCGGCCACGTGTATCAGGCTGGTGGTGACAAGGACGGTATAGCTTCCGTCGGAGGTCATCCGGCCCACCATCAGCTGGACCGAGCCGGAGGGCGTGGGCGGGTTGATCTTCCGCACCACTGTGCCGCCGCTCTCCCGGCAGAGCTGCCGCATGGCGCGGGCCGTGGTGTAGGCGGTCTGCTCGTCGGCAGTGTCGGTGGGGCGGGTGCGGTGAAGGTTGCAGTAGGACAGGTTATCCACCTTGAAGATCTGCCGCAGGGTGGTGTCGGAGATGTCGATGCAGAAGCTGCTCATCCCGCCCAGCTCGAAGATGTCGTCCCGCAGCGCGTTGAAGAAGGTGCTGTTGACGTACAGCCGGCTGCCGAAGGCCCAGTAGGAGAGGGTCTCGCCCTTCCCGATGGCCTCGTCCATCCGGGCCACGATGGCATCAGCCTGCTCGGTGAGCTGCTTCTGGATATGGGTGGTGTAGAGGGGTTCCAGCAGCTGGGTGCTCAGAAACCAGAACAGCCCCACCAGCAAGAGGCAGATGAAGCACAGAAAGCCCATGAGCTGGCCCCGGATGCCGATGGTGCGCCGTGTTTTGCTCGTTTGCCGCATGAAGAGCAGAGCCTCCGCTTAACGCGCCGCGTCGGGGTCGAACTTGTAGCCGATGCCCCAGACAGTGGCGATGTAGCCGCGGCACTTGCCCAGATGGCCGCGCAGCATCTTGACATGGGTGTCCACGGTGCGGTCCTCGCCGAAGTAGTCGTAGTTCCACACCTTCTGCAGGATCTTCTCGCGGCTGAGGGCGATTCCCTTGTTGGAGGCCAGAAAGACCAGCAGGTCGAACTCCTTGGGCGTGAGGCTCACTTCCTCGCCCGAGACCTTGACGGTGTGGCTGGCCGTGTCGATGGACAGCTCCCCGAAGGTCATGGTGCTGTCGGAAGCCTCGGTGCGGGGCATGGTGCGGTTGAGCACGGCCTTGACACGGGCCACCAGCTCCCGGGGGGAGAAGGGCTTGACCACATAGTCGTCAGCGCCGCCCTCGAGGCCGGCCAGCTTGTCGTACTCCTCGCCACGGGCCGTCAGGATGATGACGGGGGTGTTGATGCGGCGGGTGCGCATCTCCCGCAGGCAGGTCATGCCGTCCATGAAGGGCATCATCAAATCAAGGATGACCAGATCGTAGCCGCCGCCGGTGAGCAGTGACAGGGCGGCGGAGCCGTCCCCTGCCTCCTCGCAGGTGTAGCCCGAATACTGTAAATTCTCCCGGATGAGCTCCCGGATGCGGGGCTCGTCGTCAACGATAAGAATTTTTGCCATAAGGCATTCCTCCTAAAAGCTTCTATCGCCCAAGCGCCGGAGGCTTCTCAGAGCCAGCCCGGCGGAACTGTATACTGCGTTTAAGTCTATCATACCCGATCAATTAGGAATTTTTGTGAAGTTTGAGTAGATTTTTTGGGAAAACATCCCAGTGGGTGCGTTTCGTGTCTGCCCTGATTATAAAGGGCCGCTTCGGGGGCTGTCAAGCTCGGCCTCATCTTGCGCAGAAAAGCCGAAGTGTGCTATACTACAATGATAAAAGACTTCCCCGAAATCTGACAAATACAAAGGAAAAATTGTTCATGCGCATTGGATTCGTAGAGCTGGTACTGCTCCTCTTCATTGCATCCGTCACGGTGGGGCCGAACGCGGCCCTCTTTGTGGACCGGTGGCTCCGCCGCGCCCAGCGCACATCTGCCGCCGCTGCCCGCCGGAAGGCCCAGCTGGAAGCACAGGCCGCCATCGAGCGGGAAGCCCTGATGACCCGCTTCCGGGTGGCCAGCAACATCTTTGCCCTGCTGATGCTGGCGGCGCTGGCGTACGGCCTGCTGCTGCGGCCCATCGACACGCCGCCGAAGGCCTACACCGCCCCGGATGTGCGGCAGGACACCGGTGCCGCGCAGACGGCCCTCTCCGCCGACAGCAAGGACGGCTGGAAGCTGGGCGGCTATCTGGGCGTGGACTGCGTCCGCACCCAGGACGGCCTTGTCTACGCTGCTGCCTACAACGGTGCAGCCATGAAAAAGCGTCAGAGCGACCTTGTCCGCACCGACGGCGGACACTACGCGGCCATCCTGTCGGTGGAGGGCGAGCTGACCAGCTTTGCCTTCGACGCCGACGGCGACTTGTGGCTGACGGTGGTGACGCCCTCCGGCGGGGCGCTCTGCCGCGCCCGGCATGACAGCTGGGGAACCTCAGTGGAACAGGTGGTGACCCAAATCGACGGCGCACCGCTGGGTGTGCTGTCGGCAGTGGAGACCGGCCCGGACGGGAAGGTCTATTTCGCCGTGTCCACCGAAGCCGCTGCGAAAAACGGGCTGGAAAGCGCTCTCCGCACCGAGCTCATCGCCCACACCGGCACGGGCTGCGTCTATGTGTATGACCCGTCGGCCCGGACAGTGGAACAGGTGCTGGGCGGCGTGGCCGGTGCGGCTGGTCTGGCCCTCTCGGAGGATGGCCGAACGCTGTACGTCTCCGACCTCGGGGAGCGCTGCGTCTGGGCTGTGGACGCCGACGCCCGGGAGCTGACCGCCGGCGGCAAAAACTGCGGGAGCTTTGTGTCCGGCCTGCCGGGATACCCCGGCGCATTGGCGCTGGACGAGGACGGCATCCTCTATATCAGCTACCGCTGGACCCGCAGCGGCTGGCTGGAAAAGCACGCGGACAGCACCCTTCTGCGGGGCATCGCCCTGCGGGCCGGTGAGAACATCCAGAAGAAGCTGTTCAAGCTGCCTGCGGACGCCCCCTGCGCCGAGGCTGTGGACACCGCCGACGGAAGCTGGAAGCAGACATTCTCGGGCAGAGAGCTGGACGGCTGCACGGCGGTGTGCCCGGTGGGAAGCAAAGTGTATTTCGGCGCGGCAGGCTCTGCCAGCCTGCTGTCTGCAAGAGTATAAAACGAGGTGTTTTTTATGACGGAAGAGTTCAAAAAGCAAATCGAGACCGAAGCACGGCAGACTGTGACGGAGCTGCTGGCCCAGGCAAAGCTGAAAAAGGGCGACGTCTTTGTGGTGGGCTGCTCGTCCAGCGAGATCGTCGGCGGCCGCATCGGCAAGGACTCGAGCCTTGAGGCTGCACAGGCTGTCTACGCCGGCGTCGCACCGGTGCTGGCCGAAAACGGCATCTGGCTGGCCGCACAGTGCTGTGAGCACCTCAACCGGGCCATCATTATGGAGCGGGAAGCCGCTGAGAAATACGGCTGGGAGGAAGTCTGCGTCGTGCCGCGTCCCCATGCGGGCGGCAGCTGGGCCACCACCTGCTGGAAGCAGTTCAAAGACCCCATCGCGGTGGAGGAGATCCGCGCCCACGCAGGCATCGACATCGGAGGCACCCTCATCGGAATGCATCTGCGCCGGGTGGCCGTGCCGGTGCGGCTGAGCCTTTCGAAGATCGGCGAGGCCAACATTCTCTGCGCCCGCACCCGCCCGAAGCTCATCGGCGGCGAGCGTGCAAAATATACCGAGGAGGACTGAGCCTTATGGCGGAAAAGAATCTGGAAGAGATGCGGGAGGCTGTGGAGGCCATCCGCGAAAAGATGGCCGCAGCGGCCCGGGAAGCAGGCCGCGACCCCGCCGAAGTGCAGCTCTGCGCCGCCTGCAAGACCCGCACCGCGGACACCGTCGCCGCCAGCGCGGCCCTTGCCATCGATGTGTTCGGCGAGAACCATGTGCAGGAGCTTTGCGCCAACTACGACGCCGGTGCTTACTGCGGCAAGCCCAGTCACTTCATCGGCCATTTGCAGACCAACAAGATCAAGAAGGTGCTGGGCCGCGCAAGCCTCATCCAGAGCGTGGACAGCGAGCATCTGCTGGCCGCCATCGAAAAGGAAGCCGCCAAGGCCGGCATCGTGCAGGACGTCCTGCTGGAAGTGAACATCGGCGGCGAGGAGTCGAAGTCGGGCGTCTCGCCGGAACAGCTCTGGCCCCTGCTGGACGCTGCCGCCGCAGAAGAGCACATCCGGGTCAAGGGTCTGATGGCCATTCCGCCCGTCAACGACGACGACGCCCAGAACCGCCGGTATCTGGCTCAGGTGTACAAGCTGTTCGTGCAGGCCGGGGAGCGGGGGTACCAGAACGTGAAGATGGAGACCCTCTCCATGGGCATGAGCGGCGACTTTGAGAACGCCATCCGCGAGGGTGCGAACCTCGTGCGCATTGGGACGGCCATTTACGGCGAGAGAGATTATAGTAAAAAATAAACGGCCTTGCCCTCTCCGTCATTGCTTCGCAATGCCACCTCTCCCAAAGGGAGAGGCTTGAAGCTTGCCGGTAGGTGGAAAGGCTCTCCCTTTGGGAGAGCTGGACGCGAAGCGGCCTGAGAGGGCAAGCCAGCTTGAAAAATGGAGGAACCATGCAAAAAGTCAACGACCCCGCAGTGCGGCACACCGGCAGCGGCGCCCTCATCCGGCGCTTTCTGCCCTATCTGGCAAAATACAAAAAGACTCTGTTCATCGACCTGTTCTGTGCGGCGATGACCACCCTGTGCGACATCATCCTGCCCAAGATCATGAGCACCATCACCAACTCCGCCATGGGCGTGGGCATCACCCTCACGGCGGGCATCGTGCTCAAGCTGGCGGCAGTGTACTTCGTGCTCCGCATCATCGACGGTGCTGCGCAGTATTTCATGTCGGGCATCGGCCACATCATGGGCGTCCACATCGAGACCGACATGCGCCGGGACGCCTTCGACCACCTGCTCAGGCTCGACCACACCTACTACAACAACACCAAGGTCGGCACCATCATGGGCCGCATCACCAACGACCTGTTCGACGTGACCGAGTTCGCCCACCACTGCCCCGAGGAATTTTTCATCGCGGGCATCAAGATCCTGGCGTCCTTCCTCATCATGTGTCAGGCCAGTGTGCCGCTGACGCTGGCGGTGTTCGCCTGCGTGCCGCTGATGGGCGTCGTGTCCGTCAAGCTGAACCAGCGCCTGCGCGCCCGGTTCCGCCAGCAGCGCGTCCAGATCGGTGAGCTGAATGCCACCATCGAGGACAGCCTGCTGGGTCAGGGCGTGGTGAAGGCATTCGCCGCCGAGGACGAAGAGCGCGAGAAATTCGCCAGGGGCAACAAGGATTTCGAGCACATCAAGACGCTGGGCTACTACGCCATGGCTGCGTTCAACACCTCCACCCGCCTCTTCGACGGCCTGATGTATCTGGTGGTCATCCTTGCGGGCGGTCTGTCGCTGGTGTACGGCAAGATAACCGCCGGTGACCTGGTGGCTTATATGCTCTACGTCACCACTCTCATCGCCACCATCCGCCGCATCGTCGAGTTCGCCGAGCAGTTCCAGCGCGGCATGACCGGCATCGAGCGCTTTGCGGAGATCATGGATACCCCCGTGACCATCCAGGATGCCGAGGACGCAAAGCCCCTGCAGCCCGGCCCGGGTGCTATCCGCTTCGAGGACGTCAGCTTCGAGTATCCCGACGACCACAACAAGGTGCTCCACCATGTCAGCCTTGACATCAAGGCCGGTGAGCGTCTGGCGCTGGTCGGCCCGTCCGGCGGCGGCAAGACGACGCTCTGCAACCTCATCCCCCGCTTCTACGAGGTGACGGGAGGCCGTATCCTCATCGACGGGCAGGACATCCAGCACGTCACCCTCAAGAGCCTGCGGGAGGACATCGGCATCGTTCAGCAGGACGTCTATCTGTTCAGCGGTTCGGTGGCGGATAACATCGCCTACGGCAAGCCCGGCGCGACCCGGGAGGAAATTATCGAGGCGGCCCGTCTGGCGGGCGCAGAGCGCTTTATCAGCGCCTTGAAGGACGGTTTTGATACCTATGTGGGTGAGCGCGGCGTCAAGCTCTCGGGCGGCCAGAAGCAGCGCATTGCGATCGCGCGGGTCTTCCTGAAGAACCCGCCCATCCTCATTCTGGACGAGGCCACCAGCGCCCTCGACAACGAGAGCGAGATCCTTGTGGGCCAGAGCCTCGAAAAGCTGGCCCATGGCCGCACGACCCTGACCATCGCCCATCGACTGACCACCATCAGGGACTACGACCGTATCCTTGTGCTGGGCGCAGAGGGTGTCGAGGAGTCCGGCACCCACGACGAGCTGCTGGCGAAGAAGGGCGTCTACTACCGCCTGTGGAATCAGCTGCCCGGGGAAGATACGTTGTAAGAAGAATAAGTATAACAAAAGAGGCACTGCCAGCGGCAGTGCCTCTTTTGTTATGCTCTCTCTTATTCTCCGACAATGAGCCGCACGGCGCCGTAAATACCGGCGTCGTTGCCGAGGCTTGCGGCCTTGATGGGCGTCTCGCGGCAGGACTTGAAGGCGTAGGTCTTGAAGTGCTCCACCAGCGGGTCGAAGAGGACGTCGCCTGCGCGGGCCACGCCGCCGCCGATGAGGAACATCTCGGGGTCGGTGGTGCTGGCAATGGAGGCCAGAGCCATGCCGAGGGTGTCGGTCATCTCGTCCACCTCGCGGGCAGCGAGGGCGTCGCCGCTGCGGGCGGCATCAAAGACATCCTTGGCCTCAAAATCCTTGCCGCGCAGGACGCAGTCTGCGTCGGGGTTCTCGTCCAGCAGCTTCTTCATGCAGCGGACGACGCCGGTGGCGCTGGAATACTGCTCGAGGCAGCCGTGCTTGCCGCAGCCGCAGGCGACCGTCTCGTGACGGTTGACGGTGATGTGGCCGATCTCGCCGCCGGCACCGTGTGCGCCGTCGATGACCTTGCCGTTGACGATGACGCCGCCGCCGACGCCGGTGCCCAGCGTGACCATGACTGCGCTGCGGCAGCCCTTGGCCGTACCCATCCAGATCTCACCCAGAGCAGCCACGTTGGCGTCGTTGCCCACCAGCACCTTCATGCCGTCCAGCAGGCCGGACAGCTGGGCCGAGACGTTCCGTTCGCCCCAGCCGCCGAGGTTGGCGCAGATGATGGGGACGACGCGGCTGTCCAGCACGGGGCCGGGGACGCCGATGCCGACGCCCTCCACCTGCTCGGAGGTGATCTCCTTCTCGGCCATCTTGGCGTGGATGGCGTCGGCCAGATTCTCGAGGATGCGCTCACCGGCGTTGGAGGTGTCGGTGGGGACTTCCCACTTTTCCAGCAGAGCGCCCGAGGTGGTGAACAGTCCGACCTTGGCCGTGGTGCCGCCGAGGTCGATGCCGAATGCGTATTCTTTCATAACTCATTTACCCCTTTTCTGCGGCGGTCGCCCGCCGGTTATCATTTGACATCAGTATAACATACTCCGGGCCAAAAGAGCAGGGGGCGGGCCGGTTTTTATGCAATCAGACAGAAATAACACCGCTTTTTTGGCAGAATGGCATAAAACAGGCCGCAAAAAAGCGCACTCTGCAAGCAGCAGAGTGCGCTTTCGTGACGGATGAAAAAGCCTTAGTCCTCGTTTTCCGCTTCCTCTTCGTCATCGCCGTCTTCAGAGCGGGGCTTATAGAAGATGCCGCTCAGGAAGATGCTGATAAAGTAGAGCAGCACCATCGGGATAGCCACCATGCACTGGGACACGATGTCCGGCGGGGTGACGACAGCTGCGATGAAGAAGATGAGCACGATGGCGATGCCGCGGCCCTTCTTCATGAGTTCGGGGTTCGCAATGCCCATCTTGGAGAGGATGATGGTGACCAGCGGCATCTCAAACACACAGCCAAAGATGATGAACATGGTCAGGCAGAGGCTGACGTAGCTCTCGATACTGGTGGTGGTCTGGATGTAGTCGGCGCCCTCGATGCCGGTGCTGAGGAACTGGAGCATGAAGGGCATCATGAGCTTGTAGGCGAACAGCACGCCCACCACAAAGAGGGCCAGACCCAGCAGGATGACCAGCTTGAGGAAGAACGTCTCGCTCTTTTTCAGGCCGGGCTTTGCAAAGGCGTACACCTGATACAGCGCCACAGGCACTGTGACCACCACAGCCGCCAGCAGAGAGACGCGGAAATACTGCATCAGCTTTTCCTGCGGGGCGATGGACACGAAGGTGTAGAAACCCTGGCCCATGGCGGTCAGCAGGTCGATGAGGCGGTCGGCGTAAGCCAGCGTGACCACGACCGCCGCCACGAACACCACGGCGCAGACGATCAGCCGGTTGCGCAGCTCTTTCAGGTGGCCCGTCAGCGTCATGTTGCCGTCGTCAGGCATGACTTCGGCTTTCTTTTTGCGCTTTACGTTCGTAGCCACAGATTACTCCTCGTCGTCCTTCTTCTCAGTCTGGGTCTCGGCCTTGGCAGTGGTCTCGTCCTCCGCTTCGGACTCCTCCATGCCCTTCTTGAAGTTGTTCATGGTCTTGCCGAACATCTTGCCCAGCTTCGGCAGGTTCTTGGGTCCAAAGATGAGCAGGACGACGACCAGGATGATAAGCAGCTCGTTAGTACCAATACGCATAATAATGATCTCCTTTTTACTTTGCCGCGCCGCGAGGCGGGCTGATTACAATGTATAAGGCAACCGCGGGCGCGGGTGCATCGGTGGGGGGATTAGAAGCTGTTTTCGTAAGCAGGGTGCGCCGAACAGCGAGGATTTTTGCCCGCAGACAAGGCGATTTTCCGCAGCGATCCTGACGGATTGCAAGGGAAAGCAACGCAGAATGCGAGCAAAAAGGCCGTTCGGGCGGTGTGCAATGCTTATGAAAACGGCTTCTTAAGCCTTTGCCTCTTCGGCAGGTGCGGCTTCGGCAGCGGGGGCGGCTTCTTCGGCCACGGGTGCTGCCTCTGCGGGGGCGTCGGTCTTTTCCTCGGCCTTCACAGGCTCAGCAGCAGGGGTCTGCTCTGCCTTGGGAGCTTCGGCTGCGGGCGCCTCGGCAGGGGTCTCCTCGGGCAGCTCCTCGACCTCTTCCAGCTCGGTGACTTCCTCAGCCTGCTCGGCCTTGGCGGCCTCTTCCTTGCTGGTCTTGCCGATGCCGGTGAAGCTCTTGGTGACGTCCTTCACGCTGTTGTCGATGTCCTTCTTGATGTCGGTCAGGGGGGCAACGGCTTCCTTGAGGGGGGCCTGGATCTCGTTCAGAGGCTCCACGACATTCTTCTGGATCTCCTCGGAGGCAGCGCCGGTGTACTTCTTCAGCTCGCGCAGCATCTTGCCCAGCTTCTTTGCGTAGATGGGCAGCTGGTCGGGGCCGATGAAGACGAACGCGATGACCACGATGACCACGAGTTCCCAAAAACCAATTTTCATATTCTTCCGATTCCTTTCCTCAGCCGCCCGGGAGAGCGGCGATATGGAGTGTGCTGTCAGGGGTTTTCGGCGCGCACCGCGCCTTTGATGCCATACATATACCGAAGATGCATGAACGGAATATGAATTTAATATGAATTGTTCGTGAACAAAAGAGCAATTCAAACGAAAATGCACCGAATGAGTAGAAATTCAGAAAAATAATACAAAACGGAATAAGATTTGCTCAGCGGACGGTGTTCGTCAGGATGCCGATGCCCTCGATCTCGCAGCGAACTTCGTCGCCCGGTTTGAGGAAGCAGGGCGGCTCCATGCCCATGCCGACGCCCGCCGGGGTGCCGGTGGCGATGATGGTGCCGGCCTTGAGGGTCATGCCCTGCGAAAGCTCGGCAATGACATGGTCAATGTCAAAGATCTGCAGGCCGGTGTTGGAGTCCTGCCGCTTTTCGCCATTGACGAAGCACCGGATGGGGAGCTTGGGCGGGTAGGTGTCGAACTCGTCCGCCGTGACGATGCAGGGGCCGATGGGAGTGAAGCCGTCGAGGCTCTTGCCGAAATACCACTGCTTGTGGGCGGTCTGGACATCCCGGGCGGAGACATCGTTCAGGATGGTATAGCCGAAGACGTAGTCTTTCGTCTGCCCTGCGGGAACGTCCTTCGCGTCCTTTCCCAGAACGACGGCCAGTTCACACTCGTAGTCCAGCTTTTTCACGAGGTCGGTATGGGCTTCGATGAAGCCGCCGTCCGGCACGGCCCGGGTGACCCGCTTGGAAAAGTAGATGGCGTCCTGATGTTTGGTCGCAAAAGCGTCGGCGGAGTATTTCTCGGCCTCGTCGGAGTGGGCCATGTAGTTGATGCCCAGACAGATGACGTCCTGCGCCGGAGACGGGATGGGGCTTTCCGGCGTGACGGCCTCGATGGGCAGCGCCGGGATGCCTGCGATGGCCAGCGAAAGCCCGGCCCGCACCTGCGGGGTCAGGAACGGGATGGCGTCGGACAACGTCTCGTAAGAAAGGCCCAGCCAGCTCAGGGGCCAGACCTGACGGCCATCGGCAGAGAGGATGGCCGGGTCTTCCACGCCGTCGGGCAGACGGCAGGTGATGAAACGCATAAAAAAGCCTCCTTCTCAGTGCCGATACGCGATAGCCTTCTGGATGCGGTCGGCTTCGGCGGGGCCGGCCAGCTGGCGCACCAGCTCGAGGGCAAACGGGATAGCGCCGCCGAGGCCGTAGCTGGTGGTGATGCTGCCGTCTACGACGACTTCCTCATCGTGGACGATGGCACCGGCCAGCTTGTCCTGAAATCCGGCGTGGGCGGTGGCGTTCCTGCCTTCCAGCAGGCCGAGGCTGGCGAGGACGCTGGGCGCGGCGCAGATGGCGGCGACCTTCCTGCCTGCCCTGGCGAAGGAAACGCAGGTGTCGGTGACGGTCTTGTTCTCGGCGAGGTTGGGCGTACCCGGGATGCCGCCGGGCAGGATGACCATGTCCACGTCGCTGTAATCCACATCCTCGGCCAGCGCGTCGGCGTTCAGGTGGATGCCGTGGCTGCTGACGAGGGCGCGGCGGCCCATGGCGGACGCAATGATGACTTCGACTCTGGCGCGGCGGAGAAGGTCGGCCACCAGCAGGGCCTCGCACTCCTCGGTGCCGTCGGCAAAAAACAGAACAGCTTTGCTCATAATCAGATACTCCTTTTATAAATCAAAGAAAAAGCGCACCGCAGGCGGGGCATCCCCGGCCCGCAGTGCGCCAGCGGTCAGTAGAAATTCAGTCTTCGGTGCCAGCGGAGACGCCGTTCTTTTCCAGAATGCGGCGCAGGACGCTGTCGTCCCGGCCCAGCACACGGCTCACGCGGCTGATGATGGCGCTGGATGCGCCGATGTTGCCCATGATGCTGGTGTAGCTCTGCTTGCGCATGAGCTTTTCGGCGATGTTGTAGCGCTGCTCCATCGCGCTCAGCTCTGCGTAGCTGCATACATCCTGCAGGAAGCGGTAGCACTCCTCGGGCGTCTCAAGCTCCAGAAAAGCGGCATACAGGCCGGATTTTCCGGTCGGATGGTCCTTTGCCATATACGGTTCCTCCCCGGTCATTCAATGATGTTGGACCCGCAGACGGGTACTTCAATACACTACTTTAGTGTAGTACAAATGAGCAGAAAAAGCAATGGCCTTTGCAGGAAATTTACAGCATCCGCTCAAAAATCAGCTCGTTGCGCTCGATGCCGCCCTCACTCTCGGCAGGGCCGAGGGAGCGGTAGCCCCGGGCCTTGAAGAACTGCTGCACCGGCAGGGCCTTGGCGTTGACGCCGCACCAGACGCGGCCCCGGCCCTCACCCCGGGCCAGACGCTCGCAGGACGCCACGATGTCCCGGCCGATGGCCTTGCCGCGGTATTCGGGCTTGAGGTAGAGGTGGAGCAGATGGAGCGAAGTGTTCTCCATCTTCCATGCAAAGTAGCCGATGAGGCTGCTGCCGAGGAAGACGAGGAAGTAGTTCACATCGTTGTCGATGTCCTCTTCGATAGCGTCGGCGCTCTGCAAGTTCTCGATGAGGGCGTCCAGCTGCTTTGCGGGGAAATAGCGTTTGTAGACCTCGTGCCAGACCTCGCTGGCAAGGTCGGCGGTCATGTGGATGTATTTGGCCTTGGCGACCAGCTTGTAATCGGGTTTCATAGTCCTCCTGAAAAATAGCGCGGAACTGCGCACGATAAGGTTCGGCGGGAAATCGCTTTACAAGATACAGTGTACCACATCCGGCCCCCGGGTGTAAAGCAAAAAGGCTGCCGTACCCGCAAAGAGTACGGCAGCCTTGATGGCTTTTTCGACGTCCTCAGACGTGATGCGTTTTACAGCGCAGCCTTGAAGTTGTGATGAGTGGAGCTGTAACGGACAACTGCTTCCATCAGGGTGACAGGCCACAGCAGGACCTTGCCAACCATCTCAGCCGGCTTGACGCATACCGTCTCCATGCTGTTGATGCCGAACAGGACCAAACAAGCGATACCGCAGCCCAGAATGTAGTAATACATAGTCAAACCTCCTATATTTTTCTCACAGGCCCGCAGTGTGCGGAGCCTGAAGCTCGTTGTTACGGGGGCGCTTCCCGCTCCCTGCAAGCTTACTATACACCGGTTTTGAAATAAAGTCAATAGCAGAAAACGTGAAACAAATTAAAGCTCTTTCTGAAATGCAATATCTATCATTAAAGTGAAGTGCCGAAGTAAGTTTTGATTTATAAAACTGAAGTCACTGCACTGAACTGGCCTTGCGGCAGGGACAGTTCGGCCCGTTTTGGAGCTGAAACGGGCCGAAAACGGGGGTGCTGTTCTTGGGGCAAAAACAGGGTGGAAAAGGACAGCTGCGGGGGCGTTTTTGAGATGTATACAAGTATGCTCCGGCGGTGGAATTTGGGCCGGAGGGTAAAGCGAGGAGATCTCCGCAAAACGAGCAGAATGCATAAAGAAATCCGCAAAAATTATGGAAAACTATTCTTGCTGCCCAAACCAAAATGCGTTATAATAAGAGCATCAAAAGTCTACGCTGAAAGGAGAACGCAGTTATGGCAAAGGCATCGCAGGTCGTATTATCAGAAAATGAATTTTACCTCATCAAGGCCCCCAATGGAAAGGTGCTGGAAGTAAAGAACTTCAACACGGAGAACGGCGCTGCGATCCGTCTGTGGGACTACGCAGGTCATCCGTGGCAGCAGTGGAAATTCGTGGATGCAGGCGAAGGACGCTGGCGCATCCAGAACCGTTTTACCGGCAAAATGATGGACCTCGCCCTCGGCGGCGTGGTGGAAGGAACATGGCTCCATCAGTGGGGCCGCACCAGCGGACTGAGCCAGTGCTGGGAGCTCGAGCCTACCCGCAATGGCCGGACCCGCATCCGCAACGTGCTGGCCGACAAGTACATCGACCTTGTGGGCATGAACACCTCCAACGGTGCGCAGGCGCAGATCTGGAACTTCGTCTCGGGCGGCAATCAGGAGTGGAACCTCGAGCGTGTGGACCCCACCGTCCAGCAGACCCGGGCCAAGGCCGAAGAGGCCCATGATCCGGAGCCGACGCCCTCCCAGCGCAAGCACCAGAACGACCTCGTCCGCAAGCTGAACAATGCGGGCAAGGGCCGCGCAGGCCGCAAGGCATAAACGCATAAAAACAGCGCCCCGCAGGGGTCATTGATATGTACCCCTAATACTGGACACCCAGTATTGGGGGTATTTTTATGAAATAC
>OAWC01000279.1_pt1 | contig 42854 bp, 56 predicted proteins | sample 1495331 | NCBI WGS metagenome assembly OAWC01 (sample SAMEA2580115, study PRJEB22360) | human gut metagenome | biome: human gut; feature: human-associated habitat; material: faeces | place: Denmark | collected 2008/2010
TATGCAGCTATGTGGATGGACTGGAGAAAAAGATTGATTCCATGACGGAAGAACTCACCAACATGCAGAACCAGATCAAAGAAATGCAGGAAGATACACTTTTCAATAATGCAAAAAAGGCATTATCAGAAGTACAACAGAGACTAAATTCCAGATGTGAGCAGATAAAGTCACAGATCTTTGAAGCCAAGGGGCAGGTCAAGGAGACAGCCAAAAGCATTGTTGCAGAAGCAAAGGTAAAGGGCAGAGCTGCACTTTATCGAGTATCGGAGTTCTTAGGAATTAAGAATAAGCTTCTTATTGTGCGAGAGAATGTCAGAAGTGCTATCAAGGAAACTGACAGGAATATAGCAAGAACAGCCCTGCTTGGAAGAGGGCTTCGTGAAGCAGGACAGACAGCAGTCAATGCATTCCGTACTTTTGCGGATAAGCCGGAAGTGGATTATTCTCAGAAAGAGCAGAAGCATATGATAACAAAAGCGTTGCTTGCTCCGATGAAAGCAGTGAGAAAGTTGTTTGTATCAATGGAGATTCATTTGGACGCATCCATTGATAAGCTTGATAATCTAGCGATGAATGTGAGAATGGATAAAGAAACGAATAAGGATGATATGAAGCATGATGACCAGATGGAAGCTGATAGGAAAGAAGCAGCACCTGAGAGAGTCGAAGCTGAGATTGTATATGCACCGGTGGTGGCGGAAACACACGAGTATCAGTATAATGCCGATGCTTTTGAAGCAAGAGGTGCTGCGGATATGAAAGTGGAGATAGGAAAAGAAGTATCAAAGGTAAGAGAAGATAAAGCCAGATAGTAGTGAGGGCGTGGGAGAAATCCTGCGTCCTTTTTTGATGTGCGCCATGGGCGCGCTCTCGCAGGTGAAAGTCCTGAACATGCCCAGGTAGTGGGAAATGTATAGCTGAACAGCAGTAGGGTGTTCATCGCGAGATGGAATCTGAATTATCCAAGTAGAATTATTATCCGAGAAAAATCTGGTAGTGCTTTATTTGCTAGAATTCCCAACTTTTTTCTCGGATAACTTTTATATTCTATTCAAGAAGTCCAAACCTGGATAAAATTGCTTTGGTTTATTTTTCTTTTTCTTCTCCCATAAGAGTAGCCATAATTCCATTTTCTTTAAGATATTTGTTTTTAAGTTCATCACTGACAGTTGCATAAATCATGGTAACCTCTATGGATGAGTGCCCGAGAAAGTTTTTTATCACGGGAAGCGGTATCCCTGCCTCTAACATATGTACTGCAATCGAATGGCGAAACGAGTGAGGAGTATTTCTTTTCACGGAACAATGATGTATTTTCTATTTTAGCCAATCTCACATATTTTTTTACAATCTCCTCCACACAGGAGATTGTCATATGTTCATTTATCTGACTTGAAAAAGCATGGCTTTCCAAATCAGTCAATTTATTTTCAGATGACAAATAATGTTTTAATAATACAGCACATTGCGAAGGAATAGTTACTTTTCTGGCTTTATTGCCTTTTCCAACAAGTTTTACGGATGTTTTATCTCCAAAGTGTATATCACCAACTTGAATATCGCATAATTCCTGTGCCCTTGCACCTGTTGCATATAGAATACTGAGTAATGTGCGATTTCTAATCTCAATCTTTTTGTTTCCACTTGGCATATGTAGCAGTATCTCGATTTCCTCTTTGGTAAAGTAAACAGGAAGCGCTTTTTCAACACTCTTTTTGGGTATTCCATTTACTGCACTGTAGAATCTAGCAGCCATGACAGGCACTCTATTTACAGCATATTTTGCAAAAGCAGACAATCCACTAAGTCTTTGATTCCTTGTATTGATACTACATCCTCGCACATCTTCCATCCATGAGAGAAACGATTCAAGAGTATTCTGATCAAACGTGTTGAAGTTGACTTTTTCTGGAATTAGAGCCTTTGTTTCTTTCAAAAAGACGAAAAGCAACTGAAATGTATAGACATAAGACCGAATAGTGTTCTGACTTAATCCTTTTGTGACAGGGATATATTTTGAAAGGTAATCAGACAGAACTTCTAAGAATATATTCTGTTTCCTCATCTGATCACCTCCGGAAACACGCCTTCCGTGTATTGGGATATCTTCTCGTGTGCTTCAGTGTATAATTCGTAAGAAAAACGCAGATACCGGTCTGTCTCCATGACATTCTCATGTCCAAGATAAGTAGACAGGAACGGAACGGTGTTTTCAAATGAATCTTCTGAATGCTGAAAAGAACGAAAGGCAAATGTATGTCTTATGCAATGGGGACAGATACCTCTTTCTCCCTGATGTTGGTGGACGCAGGAATGATTGTCCCCAGGGTTGAAAAGGACAATATCGCCTTTCTTAATGACATACTCTTGATTTTTACAGGAAAGGCAGCGTTCTCCTTTTTCCATAAATCCAATGACATAATACTCATGGAAATGGTTTGGGAAAGGCTGCACAATTCCTTCAAAACGGTAGGCTTCGATCCGAAGCTCATCGTCATAGACTACAGTTCTTATTTCCTTATTCATGTGCATTTCCTCCCTTGCAGGTATCTATTGTATCATCTCTGATTTTCGGGGTCTTGTTAAATATCTTCAATTTTGCGGGGCCGGAGTTTGATCTATCGCAAATATCATCGAATATGGCATAGCAGCTCTGTGGGCTGCTATGGAATTGAGGATATTATGGGGAAAAGAAAAGACGCCGGACGCAAGGGCCTTGTGGCTGCATCCGGCGTTTATTATGTTTATATGGTCGGCAACTGCTGATGAAGCAAGAGCTTTCAAGCGGATAGAACTACTCAAAAATAAAGATTTCTTCGATGGGGGTTTCAACAGCCCTTGAAATATCAATCGCCAGTTTAAGCGAAGGATTATATTGCGCCTTTTCTAATCGCATAATTGTTTCACGGCGCACTCCAACTTGTGCCGCCAACTGTTCTTGTGTTAAACCTTTCAACTGTCTATATTTTTTTAACCTACATTCAAAGTCCGGCACCTTTATTCCTCGCTTTCGTCAAACTGATCGTCATGGTCGTAACGGTACAGCAAGTATTCGCTAAGGAATATTTCCAGAGCTATGGATAGTGCTATTACGATGATAAGTGTAATTAACGTGTATTCCAGATTTCCCATAAACTTTCCCTGCCCCAGAATAAGTACCGCAAGGAAGATAATAGTTAGTGCGATTCTATTTGCCGTCATGCCCGCTTTCATCTTATTTTCTTTATAGCGCTCATCTATATAGGTATTTGACATTTTCCCTTCATAGAAAAATCCAAAAAAACCAAAGAACATAAAAAACACAAATGGGAAAATAGTTTTATCCATGTTGTAAGTCCAAAAGCCCAAAAATCCGACAAAACCTAAAAAGCCTAAAAAACCCAATTTGGGATTTACTGTTCTTGTGACCTTTGCTGCTGACTCTTTTTGTCTGCTTGCCACGATACTTCTTGCCAATAGGACAAAAAGGTACAGGATATATAAAGCCAAAAGTATGCCGGAAATAATCATGGGTATGTCTTGTGTCCGAAAGGTATATTCTGATAAATCTATTGGGATGATGAACCTCGCATCATTGAAGGTTATCGTGTACCATGAAGCTACTGCTACAAACAGGACACAGATCACACCAAAAATGATAGTATGTTTTGTGTTATTTTTCATAATGCCGTCCTCCAAAGAGATGTATTTATCACTTGACGAGATAAATATATCACTTTCGGAGCGCGCTGTCAATAGAAAAGATACAAATACATCACTTTCTGTATTGCAGAAGAATAAGACACCGGATGCACGTGCCTTGTGGCTGCATCCGGCGTTTGTCACACTTATATGGTTGTCATGTTCATTTCATGTAAAATGCGGTAGATATTCTGATAGGTAACACTTTCGGTGGTTTTGTCCTTGCGGTTGCTGATTAAAAAGCCCCGCAGGATTTGAGCAAACACCAGGTCCGGGAGCGGCTGCGGAAAGAAAGCATCCAGCTCCGCTTTCAGCGCGGCCTTATCACAATGGCCGTGAGTCGTTCTTCTCTGCATGGTTCCCCAAATTCCTGTGTATTGCTCTTTGGTAAAGCCATGTTGCAGAGCAATGTTCTCCAGCATCCCATCCAGATGCGCGGCCTCGCAAAGCCGCCCAACGATCTGCGTCAGCATTTCTATCTGATACGCTAATTCTGTATTGTCCATTCCCTTATCCTCATAGTGCTGGTTGACGGGTTACGGTCTGTCCCTCCCTTCTTGGTTTTGGGAAGTATCATAACACGGATATGGAACGAGGGGCAAGTTTTTCCATTCCCTGAAGCTACTAGAAAAAATTGTGTCACTGTGGTAGAATGGACTCATAGTTATAATGTTCGGGGATGGTGATACAAGTGAAACAAATCTTGATAATTGATGACGATGCTCATATTGGCAATATGCTGGAAGAAGTCCTTGTTAAAGAGGGATATAAGATATTGCGGGCTTATTCTGGGACGGAAGCCTTACTTGTGCTTTCGACTGCAAAACCAGACCTCATTTTACTCGATTTAATGCTCCCAGGACTTTCTGGCGAAGAAGTATTACCCAAAATCAAAGGAATCCCTGTTATTGTCGTTAGTGCAAAAGTAGATGTCGATAGCAAGGTTGATCTTTTGCTTGGAGGTGCGGTGGACTATGTAACAAAGCCCTTTGAAACAAAGGAGCTTGTTGCGAGAATAAAGGTTGCGCTTCGTAACGTATCTGTTCCCGTCAATACAGTTCTTTCCTTTGATAAAATAAACCTTGATACCATGACGCATGATGTATCTGTGAATCAACAGGAAGTGAAACTTACACGGACGGAATATGCTATCTTAAAAATGCTCATGCAAAACCCGTCACAGGTAATAGCAAAATCCATTATGCTTGAACGCATAAGTCAGGATACGCCTGATTGTACGGAAAATTCTCTGAAGATCCATGTCAGCAATTTGCGGAAAAAGCTGAGGGAAATTAGTGGGAAGGACTACATCGAAGCAGTATGGGGAATTGGCTTTAAGTTCACGGCTGAATAAATCTTTACCAAATCTTTACGATTTTCTTTACCGCTATCTTTACCGTTTGTTTGTAGAATGTCAGCATAAAGCATGATAGATACTTCATGCGGCAAAGGAGGCAAAAAAAAGGGAGTATGTTCTTATTGCAAATGCTTTGAGCAAAGAATACGGTCATTTCAAAGCATTAAATGGACTTTCCATGCACGTTCCCAAAGGGGCAATTTACGGTTTCGTTGGTAAAAATGGTGCTGGCAAAACAACACTTATTCGGCTAATCTGCGGCCTGCAAGCACCTACATCTGGCGATTACACATTGTATGGGATAAAAAGCACCGACAAAGAAATTATCAAATCACGCAGACGAATGGGAGCCGTTGTAGAAACTCCGTCTATCTATCTTGATATGTCAGCGGAGGATAATTTGAAGCAGCAATACCGCATTATTGGGCTTCCGTCTTATGATGGCCTGAACGATATTCTGAAATTAGTCGGGCTTGAAAATACCGGGAAAAAGAAAGCTAAAAATTTTTCGCTTGGTATGCGTCAGAGATTAGGAATTGCAGTGGCGCTTGTCGGTGATCCTGATTTTCTGGTGCTGGATGAACCTGCAAACGGACTTGATCCGCAAGGCATTATCGAAATACGAGAGCTGATATTAGAACTAAACCGCAAACATCAAATCACCGTTTTGATTTCAAGTCACATGTTAGATGAATTATCACGTCTTGCCACGCACTATGGCTTTATTGATGGCGGACGAATGGTGAAAGAAATTAGCGCACAGGAACTGGAAGCTGCCTGCCGGAAATGCGTCCGCCTTGAGGTGTCAAATGTGAAAGCACTTGCGCGTGTTTTAGATGGGATGAATGTAGACTACAATATTATCTCTGACACGATGGCTGATGTATATGCCAAAATCAATGTGTCCAAATTTACTATGCTTTTGTCTAAAGAAAACTGCGAAGTTATTTCCATTCAGGAAAAAGATGAAAGTCTGGAAAGCTATTATGTTGGTTTGGTAGGAGGTAAAGATAATGAGTAAACTATTGTCTGCAAATTTTATGCGTTTGAAAAAGGATAAGTTCTTTTGGATTGGTATCATTTTCATGTTTGCAGCCGGGGTACTATATCCGACAATGATATATAGAGATGTGCAAAAGACAGGAATTATCAATACAGTGGATGATGCCTTTTGTGGCTGTACCTTGTTTATCGGTGTCGTTATGGCAGTATTTTGCAGCTTATTTATCGGTACAGAATATAGTGATGGAACAATTCGGAACAAGATTGCTATTGGGCATACACGAACTGCTCTTTACTTATCAAACGCTATTGTTTCCGCAACTGTAAGTATTTTTATGTGTGCAGCATTTTTCATTCCTTATCTCTGCATCGGGATTCCTTTGCTGGGCTTTTTTGAAATGAATACCAAACTGGTTTTTTTGTTTGGCTTGGTTTCGTTTTTACTTGCTATCGCTTTTTCTTCTATTTTTACTTTGATAGCTATGCTAAATCATAATAAGCCCATTGCTGCGATTATTTGTATTTTACTGGCTTTTCTTTTTTTGATAGCAGGGATTCAAATAAACGGAATGTTAAGCCAACCAAAAACCATTATTGGCTATACAACATCCGAGGACGGACAGGGTGAGTATATAGAACTCGAAAACCCTAAATATCTTGAGGGTAGTGAGCGTGAAGTAGTCCAATTTTTATATGATTTTATTCCCGGTGGGCAAGTGGCACAGTGTATGTCAATGGAAGCAGTTAATATTGAAAAACTTCCCATATACTCACTAATGATTGTTGTCTTATCTACTGGAGTGGGGTTAATCTTTTTCAAAAAGAAAGATCTGAAATAAGGAGACCGCTATGGAAATATGGTTATGGGCTGCTATTGGTGTTATGGCTACAATAATTGTTGTCTTATTTGTTAAAATCTATACTTTACAGAAATCAGCAAAGGAGATTAAAAATGCCTTTGCCGATAGGCTCATGACCGAAACTAATACGCTGATTGATATTTCGTCGAATGATAAATATATGAGAGAATTAGCAGCTTCTATCAACATTCAGCTTCGCAAACTTCGTGAAGAACGCCATTTCTTCATAGAAGGAAACGCCGAACTCAAAAACGCTGTTACAAATATCTCTCATGATTTACGAACACCATTAACGGCTATTTGTGGATACTTAGATTTGCTTGAACAAGAAGAAAAGTCAACAACGATAGAACGGTATATTGAAATAATCAGAAACCGAGCGGATTTATTAACCGAATTGATCGAAGAACTTTTCAGATATTCTGTTATCATTTCCGGTGAAAGACTTGTTGTTAGGGAACCCATTGCTATCAATGGCATATTAGAGGAAAGCATTACCGCATTTTATACCACTCTTAATAAGCGAGGAATTGTTCCTAACATTAAAATAACACAAGCAAAGATAGTCCGATCACTTGACCGCTCATCTTTAATCCGTGTATTTTCAAATCTTTTGAACAATGCAATTAAGTACAGCGATGGTGATTTGGATATTACTCTGACTGATTCCGGCGAAGTCATTTTTGCCAACACAGCTTCCCGGCTGAATGAAGTACAAGTCGGTAAGCTGTTTGACCGATTTTATACAGTTGAAGCTGCCAGAAAATCGACAGGTTTAGGATTGGCAATCGCCAGAACGTTAATTGAACAGATGAATGGAACTATATCAGCAAAATACGAAAATGGTAGATTGAGTATCTGTATTTTCTTTCCAGACATTAGCCATACGGAGACATAGCTGATGAATAAGATTTTAATAATTGATGACGATCATGGCTATCGGGATGTTGTTTCCATTGCAGCTAGGAAGAAAAATTGGGAAGCATATACTTCTCCTACATGGCGCAACGTACAGCATCAAATTGCCGAAAAGAAGTTTTCCTTAATAATTGCTGATTATCGCCTGCGGAATGAAACGATAATTGAATTGTTAGACTATATGAAAAGGGAAAAAATTTTCATTCCAATAATTGTTGTATCCGCAGATGATGATGAACAATATAAAGAGAAAGCGTTAGACGCTGGTGCAACTGCTTTTTACGATAAGTTCTCACTAAATCTTTCTAAAATATACGCTTTACTGGATGATTTCCAATAGTGCCGATGCATCCAGCGTTTTTCTTCATAGGGTGCCGGATGTAGTGGACATACTGCCATGTTACATCCGGCATTTTTTCGTGGGCCAGCGGCCCGCGATAAAGCGTTTCGGAGAAATGCGCAGCCAGCTCCAGCATGGAGCTGTTCCGGGGGATTGGGGGCCGTCCACCAACAAGCAATTTTGCGGAGCAAAATCGCAGAGTGTGTACCACTCTGCATTGCTTGCCATTTAGCGGCGCCCCGAAAAGCCCCCTAAAAACGAGAAAAACGAAGGCCCTCTTTGATATGTACCCCCTTTACTGGACACCCAGTAGAGGGGGTATTATTATGCGGTACACATATGAGTACAAAAGGAAATGTGTAGAACTGTATCGAGAAGGAAAATGGCCAGAAACGCCGGAAGGTGTTAGCGATAAATCCTTTCGGGATAAAGTGAGACTATGGGTAAGAGCAGAGGATAGCCGCGGTCCAGAAGCACTGAAACACAAAAATTTCAACAGGAACTGGACACCAGAAGAACGGCTGGAACTAGTATCCCAAGTAATGTCCGGAAAATCCTGTGTGTCAGTGGCAATCGAGGCCGGTATTCAAGATAGACTATTGTATCAATGGGTTCAAAACTATAAAACAAAGGGGTATAATGGCCTGGTAGAAATGAAAAAAGGTCGTCCAAGTAAAGGGGTACCCCAAATGAAAAAGGAAGAAGCAAGGCCACTGAATGAATCCGAACGAGAAGAATTGATCCGGCTTCGGGCAGAAAACGAGTATATAAAGGCGGAGAATGAAGTTATAAAAAAAGAGATCGCCTTGAGAGAAGAGAGGCACGCAGCGCAACTCAAGGCGAGAAAGCAGCGATCATCAAAGAGCTGCGTGAAAAAGGATACCAATTGAAATATCTGTTGAAATCTATGCAGATGGCACGGTCTACCTATTATTTTGAGTTGAGCAAGGCCGATCAAGTTGCTGTTCGAAACCATTGCTTGGCAGATGAAATCAAAGACATTTTCTCACAGCATAAAGGCCGCTACGGTGTGCGAAGAGTATATCAGGAACTGATAAAGCGCGGCCACAAGGTCAATCATAAGCGGGTACAACGGCTTATGCACACTATGGGGTTGGCAGGAAAGCGCCCAAAGGAAAAGTATCATTCCTACAAGGGCGAGGTCGGCAAGGTTGCTGAGAATATCCTTGACCGGGATTTCAGCACGACAGCTCCTATGCAAAAATGGACTACCGATGTATCTCAGTTCGGTTTTTCGTGGGGGAAGTGTTATCTCTCTCCTATACTCGACATGAACACAAACGAAATCATTTCTTATGATTTATCTCAAAGTGCCAATATGGAACAGATCCAGAGAATGTTGGCCGGCGCCTTTACGAAGTTTCCCTCTGTAGATGGCCTGATCTTTCACTCTGATCAAGGGTGGCAGTACCAGCACGTGTACTTCAGGCAGGCACTTAAAGATCACAAAATCATTCAATCCATGTCAAGGAAGGGCAACTGTTACGACAATTGCATCATGGAGACCTTCTTTGGACGGATGAAAAACGAGATGTTCTACGGGCATGAAAAAGAGTATTCCTCTTTTGAAACATTTGCCAAGGCTGTTGACGGCTACATAAATTACTACAACAACGAAAGAATCCAAGAGAAAACAAAATGGATGCCTCCTACAAAATTCAGAGAGGCATCCATGTGCACCTAATTCAATTTTTTATGTGTCCAGAATTCTGGGTACATATCACTTTACTTGACCTCCGTTTCTCTGGCTTTTTGTAGTCCCTCTGCTGTGGCCTCCATGACCGTCAATTCCTTTTCATCCATTGAGTTGAGCATTATATCTATATGCTGGCGGCAATCGCTTTCGCTATTTTGCCTGTCAGGATAAAAGAATTGGTCTACGGAAATGTCCAACAGGGTGACAATTTGGTAAAAGGTGTTCAGGCTCGGATGCTGGCCTCGGTTCTCAAAATACATAATGGAACGAGGGGTGCGGTCTACGAGCTGTGCAAGGTATTCCTGCGTCCAGCATTTCGCCTCTCTCTTGCGCTTGATCTCCCGGCCTAATGCGTGGAAGTCAAGCCGCCTGGTGTCTTGGTACATTTTCATATCACCCATATATTATTCTACATTTCGGGTTTGACTATGAGAACGAAATAATATTTTATGTTTTAGTAGTATTTTATTTCCCTTTTGACGAATTGACACGCTTGTATTGTTCGAGTTAAAGAACTATAATATACCCTGTGGAGGTGTGAAATGGACTACATGACATTGAAAGAGGCCGCTGAGAAATGGGGCGTGTCACCTCGTAGGGTAAATTATTATTGCACTGGTGGCCGTATCTCTGGCGCTGTGAAAATGGCTGGTGTCTGGCTGGTTCCGAAGGATTCAGAGAAGCCGATTGACGGCCGGACAAAGCAAGGAAAGGAATTGAAAAATGCAGAAAATACTTTATGTTGAGGATGATTTGAGCCTGATTGATGGCTTGCAATACACTTTGGAAACAAGTGGTTATGCTGTTGACAATGCCCGGACTATAAAAGAGGCATTGGAGCTATTCAGATCTAACTCCTATGATTTGTTATTGCTAGATGTTACACTTCCGGATGGCTCCGGCTTTGATATTTGCAAAGAGGTTCGAATCAGTTCTACCGTCCCAATTATATTCTTGACGGCATCCGATCAGGAAATCAGCATTGTCCGGGGGCTTGATATGGGTGCCGACGATTATATTACCAAGCCATTCAAACTAAATGAGTTGCTTTCCAGAATTAAGGCTTCGCTTCGGCGTTCCACACAGTTTTCAAAAACAGAAATGTTAGAAGCCAATGGGTAAAATCAGGAATAAGAATTCCTTATCTTTTGATTATTTTAAGCCAGAGGAAGAATTGACCGATACGGTTCGTTTGGAATGCACAGATAAAACAACAGGACGGGTATATTCTTTTTCTATTCCCTTCATTTTTGCTGATGCCATGCCAATCGTTGAAACGGATGACCTATTGTGCGGAGAATAAGTTTGGGTTCTCTCACAATCTGCAATCTACGAAGCGGTCTGGAAGGAGCCGGGAGATAAGTGTGGCTCGGCGGTGACGAATGTAGTAAGCCAGATCAGGCGGAAAATCGGGGATGGTTATATAGAAACTGTGGTGGGGAGCGGGTATCGGTTTGCGGGATAAGAAAGTATCCTGGATGGGTACTTTCTCCAGAACAGATTTATGGAGCTGTTTGGAAGGAAAGCGTGGCTGGATGTGAGCATGTGGTCTATAATGTGATTTGTCAGCTTAGAAAAAAACTGAAGAACCCGGATATGATCCAGACGGTTGTCGGCAGAGGATATAGGTTTGTGGGATAAGAAAAGCGCAAAAGGCTGATGGCATGATTCGAAATGCTGTCAGCCCTTCGTGCTTTGGGGATAAAATATCAACCTAAATTCATTTTTACATAGGAATGAAGTTCTAACTATTAGATAATAAATTCGGAGTGGTCCGAAATTTTTTGATTTTCTGCCAGTAACTTTTGGAATGCCAGCAATCCTGTTTCAAGTTCGTTAGTAGTATAGGGAGAGCAGATTGCAATACGGATTGCTGTTTGCGTGGTCTTTCCGACAGCAAAACGGTCAGAACAGAGTACATGTATACCACGCTCTTTTGCCTGTAATTCAAATTGGTATCCATTATATCCGGAAGGTAATGGAAGCCACTGAAAGAAGCTATAAGGATTGGTATTGAGGTTGTCTGGAAAGTATTTTTTAAAAATAAGGTTTCGCTCTTTGGAAAGAATTCGTTTTTGTTGAATGATATTATCTGCGATACCATCTTCAATCATTTTACTTGCAATTTCAGCATTTAAAAGCGGTATTTTCAGGTTAATATTATTTGCTGTACTCAAAAGAGACTGCTGCAGCCGATGTGGAAAAACCATATAAGCAATTCGCAGTCCGGCGGAAAGAGACTTGGACATACCATGCAGGTAAACAGTATGATCCGGTATGAGAGAAAAGAAAGGAATGTCCTTTTCCTCTGCGATAAATCCGTAGGTATCATCTTCAATCAAGATAAGATTTTGTTCCTGAATGATTTGAGAAAGCTCTTTCCGGCGTTCCAGTGGGATCGTTATCCCGGTAGGGTTATTGCAGGATGGCATCAGATAAATTCCTTTTATGTCAGAAAGATGACATTGCCGTTCCAGTAAATCCGGTATCATTCCATGTTCATCCGACTCAACAGAGATGAGCTATATATGAAGTTGTTTTGCCAGTGTAATGAAATTAGAGTATGTAAAAGCATCTGTTACAATCTTATCTCCAGGCTGGAATAATGCAAGAAGCGAAATGGTAAGCGCATTCTGTGTTCCGGCAGTCAAAATAATATGGTCACAGGAAGCATCTACATGGAAAGTTGACAGCCATTTTTGGGCTGTCCGTTTGTGGTGCATATTTCCCAAGGTAAAATTAAATTCAAATAATCGATCAGAATGCTCACCTTGCAAAATAGTCCGGGCAGCATCGGCAACGATTGAATTAAACTGATAATAAGGACGGATCAATCCAAGCTCAATAAAATCCTCCGCTGGTTTTTCCCATTTGGGCAATACGGCGTTGGGTGATATAAAGGTTCCACTGCCGATTGCTGCATAAATCAGTCCCTTTGCCTCACACAACTTGAAAGCACGGGTAATTGTACTCAGATTTACATCTAAGAAATCTGCTAACTCCCTCTGAGGTGGTAATTTCGTATTGGGAGTAAGTTCTCCATTCAAAATATCCTGTTCTAAAGCCTCTGCGATAGAGAGATAAAGGGGCGGCTTTAATTTCGCTTTGTTGGGTTTCCATGACATCGGGAAATTTTCAAAAGAATTTACCGGCATATATAACTCCTCCAATCGGAAAAATGTCTTGCATACAATTTTAATCTTGAAGCGGTACAAAGTCAATGGTATCGTAATAATTGTTTTAATTGTATGCTTTTATTGAGAGCAGGAGGTATTTATGGAAAGAGAATTAAGAGACCAGCTTTTAAGGCTGTTGGAGAATAATAGTAAATTATCCTCACAGGATTTAGCAGTTATGTTAGGGGCTACAGTAGAAGAAGTAGCGAATGAGATTTCCGTATTGGAACAGGAACATGTTATATGTGGCTATCATACCTTGATTGACTGGAACAAGATCAATGATGATGATGTCACTGCGTTAGTTGAATTACGGGTAACGCCTCAAGGGGGAGATGGCTATCAGAAACTGGCAGAAAGGATAAAAGAATTTCCACAGGTAGTGACTTTATACCTGATGTCGGGGGCTTATGATTTTCTTGTTATGGTAAAGGGAAAGACATTAAAGGAAATTTCGCTTTTTGTATCCGGTAAGTTGGCATCTATCCATGAGGTACAAAACACAACCACCCATTTCACTTTGACAAAATATAAAGAATTTGGGGTGGATTTTGAGGTAGAAAAAGTGGATGAAAGAATGGTGGTGACATCATGAAAGAGCTGCTTTCCCAAAAAATTTTACAGTTGAAGCCGTCTGGAATACGAAAGTTTTTCGATGTAGCAAACGAAGTGCCGGGTGTAATTTCCCTGGGCGTTGGGGAGCCGGACTTTCCAACGCCTTTTCACATCCGGGAGGCCGGAATCCAGGCAATGCAGTCAGGTAAAACTTTTTATACGGCTAACAGTGGACTAAAAGAGTTACGAAAAGAAATCTGTATCTACACGGAAGAAAAAATAGGAAATCGGTATAATCCTGATACTGAGGTGATGGTTACGGTGGGCGGCAGTGAAGCGATTGATATTGCTTTGCGGACGATTATGAATCCCGGTGATGAAATTTTATATATAGAACCCAGTTTTGTGTCTTACCTTCCCTGCATTACAATGGCAGACGGGATTCCGGTTCCGATAGAATTAAAAGCAGAAAACCAATTCCGTTTGACGAAGGATCAGTTAGAGGCGGCAATTACGCCAAGAAGCAAAGCACTTATTTTATCTTATCCCAATAATCCAACGGGAGCGATTATGGAGCAGCATGACCTGGAAGGATTACTGGAAGTCATCCAGAAGCATAATTTGCTGGTGATTTCGGACGAAATTTATAGCGAACTTACTTATGGGAAGAAGCATATTAGTATTGCTAGTTTGCCGGGAATGAGAGATAGGACAATCCTGATCAATGGGTTTTCAAAAAACTTTGCCATGACAGGGTGGCGTTTGGGTTATGCATTAGCGAATTGCGAAGTCATGGAGCAGATGAATAAAGTACATCAATATGCTATTATGTGTGCGCCGACAATCAGCCAGTATGCAGCAATCGAGGCATTAAGGCATAGCAGTGAAGATGTAGAACGCATGAAAGAGTCTTATAATCAGCGCCGCCGTTATCTGTATCATGAACTGGCCCGCTTGAAGTTACCATGTTTCCAGCCGGAAGGTGCCTTCTATATATTCCCTGATGTCCGTGAGTTTGGAATGTCCAGTGAGGAATTTGCAGTGGATCTTTTAAAAGAGGAAAAAGTAGCGGTTGTACCTGGAAGTGCATTTGGGGACTCAGGAGAAGGCTTTATCCGGATTTCTTATGCATATTCAATAGCAGAATTGAAAGAAGCTCTGCTAAGGATAGAGCGATATATCCAAAGGAAAAGGAAGGAACTAGCATGAAAGATTTAACACAGGGAGATGAATTAAAGACAATATTTTATTTTTCCCTGCCAATTTTCATCGGAAACTTATTTCAGCAGCTCTACAATGTGGCAGATAGTGTGATTGTTGGAAATTTTTTAGGGAAAGAAAGTCTGGCAGCAGTAGGTTTCAGCTATCAAATTAATTTTCTTTTGATTGCTCTTTCGATGGGAATTTCACTGGGAGCGAGTGTCCTTGTTTCCCGGTACTTTGGTGCAGGGGAGAGGGAGAAGATAAAGAAGGTCATTGATACCGGATTTTTATTTTCCGTTTTCCTGGCAATCATCATAGCAGTTGCAGGCGTCATCTTTTCAGAAAAGATTTTACTGTTTTTCCGAGTTCCTGATAAGTTAATTGGAATGGCTGACAGTTACTTGAAACTTATATTTATCGGGTGTATTCCCACCTTTTCATACAATGCTCTGACTAATATTTTACGAGGAATGGGAGATTCCAAAACTCCAACATACATATTAATTGCAGCAACGCTTATTAATATAGTTTTAGATGTTTTCTTTATTACGGTATTGGATATGGGAGTTAGCGGCGCAGCAGTCGCAACCGTAATCGCACAAACCTTTTCTTTCGTTGTGTGTATGTGGTACATGAAATACAAATATCCTGATCTCTTTATCCGGATATGGAGTTTGCAGCTGGATTTGGAGGAATTGAAAAAAAGTCTGGTAATCGGAACACCTGCTATGCTTCAACAGGTATTTGTCAGCGTAGGTTTTATGTCCATTCAGTTTTTAATCAATGGATTTGGAACTGATTGTATGGCTGCTTATACGGCAGCTTCTAAAGTGGACTCTTTTGCAGAAATGCCTGCTTTGAATTTGGGGCAGGCAATGACGAATTTTGCGGCACAGAATTATGGAGCTAAAAAAATGGATCGGGTAATAAAGGGCGGAAAGTCAGCATTGGTCATGGGAGTGGGTGTATCGGTTCTTATTTCTACTGTGATATGTTTGTTCCCTTCCAGCTTTATTTCAATATTTAACCGTGATCCGGGAGTTATACAGATTGGGAACAGCTATCTTCGTACTGTGTCGGTTTTTTATTTCGTTTTTGCAGCCATGCAGATATTAAATGGCATATTGCTAGGATATGGGAAATCATTTGTCCCAATGCTTGCATCAATCGGATCACTTTGTCTTATGCAGGTTCCTGCAGCAATTACACTTTCAGGAACCAGTTTGGGATATAACGGCATTTGGATTGCAGCACCGATAGGGTGGTTTGGAGGACTGACGATTCGGTTTCTGTATTTCCGGTATATTGCCAGAAAATAGCAAAAAGGTTTATAGGGGTAATTATGAAAATAGATATGACCTCGGGAAAGCCTATTCATATTCTATTACGATATTCCCTGCCGTTACTAGCGGGAAGTATTCTTCAGAATCTTTATAATATTTTTGATACAGCCATTGTAGGACATATTTTAGGGAAATACACTCTTGCAGCCGTTGGAAATTCTTATGTTCCAATGCTGATTATCAACAGCATTATTTTGGGTATAGCCTCTGGCATTTCCATTTTTGTTGCCCGATTATTCGGTGGGCATGATGAAGAAAAAATTAAGGAATGTATTGGTTCTGTTCAAACACTGATTTTATTTGTGGGAATTGGATTGTCTATTTTATTTCTTGTATTTGCCAGATGGATTTTTGTTTTTATGAAGATACCGGATGATATTATAGGCTCGGCAGTCGCCTATTTAAAGATAATATCTTTAGGAATTCCATTTTTGGCAATCTACAATTTTTATTCTGCTTTGATTAAGGCAAAGGGAAATTCTAAGACACCGGTTCAATGTATTAGCATTTCCTGTGGAATGAATATTCTTCTTGATTATCTGTTTGTAGCCTGGTTCCGGTGGAATGTGGAAGGGGCTGCAATTGCCACTGTTATTTCACAGGCGGCAGCGGCAGGTATGTCGGTATTGTATTTATACCGATATGACAGAGAGGTTTTAATGGAAAGCCCTAATAATAAGTGGGTAGGTTCCATGCTTAAATTAAGTATAACCGGGATTGTACAAAATGGATCATCTGCACTCAGTATGTTTTTTATTCAGGGAATTATCAATACATTTGGTGTAAGTGAGATTTCTGCTTACTCATCTGCATATAAAATTGAAGGTATTCTCACTATGCCAGCGGTTAATCTTGGAAATGCCCTATGTGTTTATGTTGGACAGAATATGGGAGCGGGGAATTGGAAACGGACTAAGCAGGGGCTAAGGGACTGCTTTAAGATTGCAGTAGTTATTACTTCTATGGCAATGATAATAATTTGGGCCGCAGCACCATTTCTCCTTTATCTTGTGGTAGGGAATGAAAAGGAAGTGATTCGTGTTGGTGTACTTTATCTCCAAATTATTTCAATCACTTTTCCCCTATGCGTCAGTCTGTATCTGCTGACGAATTTTCTACGTGGTGCTGGTGAGATTATATATCCTCTGTTTAACACTTTGCTTGAGCTAAGTTTCCGCACAATTTCGGCTTTTGTTTTGGCTCGTTATTTAGGATTTATTGGAGTGTTGTTATGCAGACCGTTGAGTTTTATTGTGAGTACGATAAGTCTTTCACAGAGATATATCTCAGGAAAGTGGCGACAGCACTGTATAAAGACGGGGAGTGATTAATATTAGGAAGGTTATGGAGCATATTTAAAATCTGGCACCTGATATTTTTACCTTCCCCGGATTGGAAATTCGTATACATGAATAGACCATCTATCCAAGTGGCATCCCAGTTCACCTGGCCAGCCAGTTCTTCACATTACTCTACCTATTCCAACATCTTTCCTGGGTTCTCTCACAATATGCAATCTACAAAGCAGTCTGGAAAGAGCCGGGGGATAAGTGCGGATCGGCGGTCGTGAACGTGGTGAGCCAGATCAGGAGGAAGATCGGGGATGAGTATATAGAAACTGTGGTTGGGAGTGGATATCGGTTTGTGGGATAAGAGAAGATCCCGGAGTGGGAATTTTCGAACTGCTCCGGGATGTTTTTATAAGAGAATTTTGATCTTTAGAGCATAAAATCCCATGTTACCATTTTGTTTACATGGATTTAAGGGTGTTTCTTTCATTTGACAGCAGGATATTTTATAATCAGCCTATCCTATAGGAATCAAATTAGAAAAAGGTGGTTGATATTTATGGTTGAATTTGGTGAAAAGCTAAAAAGGGCAAGAGAAGAAAAGGGAATGACACAGCAGACTTTATCAGAGCATCTCTATGTTACCCGACAGGCGGTATCTCGGTGGGAGTGTGGAGCCAGGTATCCAGACCTTCTGACGGCTAAAAAATTATCAGAAGTGTTAGAGGTGTCTTTGGATGAATTGCTGTCCGGGGAGGAAATGAAAAAATGCGTGGAAAAAAATCCTATTGTGGAATCTCCCGTGATAGGCAGAGTACAGTCTGCTTTATACGCCCTTGCAGGGGTAGCATATTTACTTATGAGCATTTTTACAATTAGATTTCTGGTGCCGGAACTTGTAGGAGCAAACTCGGAAGTGATCGGATATGGAACTGCATATATATTAGGATATGTGCTAATTACATTGTTGCTTTTTTGTGGACTGGCATTTTCTATTCGTGGAAAATTAACACCTAAAAAGGCAGGAGTGATTGCCGCTACCTATTTTGGTATGCAAATATTATCAAATATTTTTGAACTAATACAGGTGCCTGGTATATGGCCGACCGTATTTCAAAGTATCATTTATCTGCTTTGTATTGCAGTTATTGTCGGATATTATTTCCAGGCGAGAAGACTTTCTCCGATACCAGTGTATTTTGTTGCTGCATTTGGCTTGATAAGAAGTGCCGTCATATATTTTCAGACGTTGCAGTTGGAAAATGACTTTGCATTTATCGTGAGAACTATATGGTTGATAGCAGTTGCAGGATATATGGGATTAATGGCATACCAGGCATATTCGTTAGAGAAAAAGTGGCGATTGGCGGTAAAATAAGTAATTCGAAAGATTAAGGAGGGCGAGGATGTCAGTACAAATGAATATCAAACAGCAGCCCGTCATCCGGCGTGGATGCCTTACCATTGATTCACAGCGATATACGGTCGTACTGGCTGGAGAGGAAATTGATCTTTATCCAAAAGAATTTGATGTTCTCTTTTTATTGGCTCAGTATCCTGGTTGGGTGCTTTCTCCTGAACAGATTTATGGAGCCGTTTGGAAGGAATGCGTGGCTGGATGTGAGCATGTGGTCTATAATGTGATTTGCCAGCTTAGAAAAAAGCTGAAGAACCCGGATCTGATCCAGACGGTTGTCGGCAGAGGATATAGGTTTGTGGAATAAGAATAGAGGCAGAGGTAGCCGCTCTATTAAAGGAGCACACACTTCTGCCTGTTTAACATTTTGCATTTCAAGTGCCTGGTTGGTAGTTGCTTTATATGATAGTAAAGGAGCCGCATTTTTAGGTTGCCGTTACTATGGGCTTTTACTTTATCAGTGGAAGGACAATTTCTCCTGATAAAACGGCATAAATGGAAAACACACTAATAATACACAAAATTATGCCTATTACACGAATAACTATCGGAAATACTCTGTTATCAAACCACTTCTTGTATATATTGATAGGTAAAAGGAGAAGCAATAAACCAATAACCAAAGTAATAGAAAATAAAGTTACATACATCTTGTTCCCTCCTATTTTTGAATTGCGGTAGCAATATTTTTCTTTGAGTACGCTAACCCGATGGATACTAAAATTGCTACAATAAGGTAAATATGAATCCATTCAAATATTGGCCTCAATCCATAGAAAACTACTTCACACGGGAAACCTATCAAATGCACAATAGTTCCCTGAATATCCCAGAACGCTAATATAAATGCAGCCATTGATGATAACAAGAATATTGCGTTGATTATAGTAGCTATTTTTTGCATAGTTACGTCTTGTTGTGTCCAGTAGAGAAATAGTGACCATGAAATCATCAATAAAATTACTGCCAACAAGTTTGCCAATACGGGTATCCCCTCAAACAATATTCCGCCGACACTTAGATTTAAGGATATAACTACAAGGGTAAGCAGAATCGTACAGGATTTGCAAAATACTATTTTTTTGTTTCCCTTTTGATATTCAAGAGCCATACTCTTAAGATTTTCTTCGGCTTTTTTTGGAATATCATCAGATGCGATTCTCTCTCCTGCAAAGAGTTCATTCAATGTGATGTTTAGAAGCAAACATATATCATCAAAGAGGGAAGCGTCCGGCATACATTTTCCAGTTTCCCATTTTGAAACAGCTTTATTGGTCACACCGAGTTTTTCTGCAAATTGCACTTGTGTCATTCCATGTTGTTTTCTACAAGCGGCGATAAATGAGCCTATCTTTTTTTGTTCCATTGTGTATCCTCCTTATGGGGAAATTGTAACTCTTTTGAGGGTAGATTAACACCCACAAAAGGTAGAATTAAGGTGGAATGCTCTTTTTGATTGTTTCTACCTATTCGCTATAACGTTTGTATTATACTTCAATGAGTTTATATTCACAATAAAATATTCGGAACAGCGGGTTGACGAACGCTATATGAATTGTTTTCCCATCAGGAACTTCTGCTTTTTATTTGAGTTGCTAATCTTGCAGAACTATGGTACTATGCGACTTGTATATTTCGAGCATAAGAAATATAATGAGGGCAGTACAAAATCAGGAGGTCAGTCATGGATGGATATATGACACTTAGGGAAGCAAGTGAAAAATGGGGTATCACGGCCCGGATGGTGAATTACTATTGCTCATCAGGGAGAATCAAAGGTGCGGTAAAGGTATCAACTTTATGGCTGATACCACAGGATGCAGAGAAACCTGCGGATAAGCGGAGAAAAAATGATACGGCTATGGAGGTGCAGCCATGAAATTATTATTAGTGGAAGATGATATGGAGATAAGCCAGATGCTGAAAGACTATCTGAGGGCAGAGAACTATGAAGTGGTTTGTGCCGCTGATGGGAAAGAAGCCTGTGAGAAATTTGACAGTGACTCTTACGCTCTTGTTTTACTGGATTTGATGATTCCAAAGATCAGCGGCATGGAAGTTATGCAGCATATCCGGCAGAGCAGTACGGTTCCGATTATCATTGTGTCTGCAAAAGATACGGATGCGGATAAGACACTGGGCCTGGGACTTGGGGCGGATGACTATATTACAAAACCATTCTCGGTGACAGAGGTATTGGCCCGTATTAAGGCAAATATCCGGAGGAGTACCCAATATTCAAAACCAGCGGAACCGGAAAACGAGACACTGGTGATTGGGGATCTGGTTATGAACCTGACAGATTATACGGTAACAAAAAAGAATGTAAGGGTGGATCTGACAGCGAAAGAGTATGAAATCTTAAAGCTCCTCCTTCAGAATCCAAAGAAAGTATATACCAAAGAGCAGATGTATTCCCTGATCTGGAATGACGCATACCTGGGAGATGAAAATGCAGTCAATGTCCATATCAGCAGATTAAGAAATAAAATCGAGGATAATCCGAGGTCTCCAAAGTATGTTATTACGGTTTGGGGTATCGGATATAAATTAGGAGATTTATCATGAGCGATGCAACGATTATCTTTTTCCTGTCCGCCTGCATTGCAGTGCTGATCTGTATTGTTCTTTATCAGCAGTTTGCTTTCCGGACAGGAACACAGATTAAATTAAAGAAAATCAGCCAGAAGTTAGAAGAAATCCAGGATACGGATAGTGATGAAAATGTCATGGTCTTTACAGACAATAAGGTTCTTATGGATTTGGCAGCCCAGATCAACCGCCTGTTGGAGAACCAGAGAAAGGTCAAGGTGGATTACCGGCGTTCAGAAATTTCTTCAAAGAAAATGCTGTCTAATATATCCCATGATATTAAGACGCCCATGACAGTGATCTTAGGTTACCTGGAAATCATGCGTCTGAACAGCTCAGGGGAGAATGAAATGCTTTTGAAAGTCGAGCAGAAGGCCCAGAGAGTGATGGAATTAATCAACCAATTCTTTACACTGGCAAAACTGGAGGCCGGGGATACGCAGATTACGATTTCAAAGATCGATGTCTGTGAGGCGTGCCGAGAGAATGTGCTGGATTTTTATGAATTGTTGACACAGAGGGAATTTCAGGTAGATGTTGATATCCCGGAAGAAGCAGTCTTTGTCCGGGGAAACAAAGATGCCCTTCAAAGGATTTTGTTCAATCTCATTTCCAATGTAGTACGGTACGGTTCCGATGGAAAGTATATGGGAATGTTTCTCAGGTCAGATGAGAAATATATCTATATTGATGTGGTGGATAAAGGGAAAGGGATAGAACGGGCGTTTGCACAGAATGTATTTGAGCGTCTGTTTACGATGGAAGATTCCAGAAACCGTGAAATACAGGGAAACGGCCTGGGGCTGACAATTGCGCAGAATCTGGCGCACCAGCTTGGCGGGGAGATTATCCTTGAGAGTGAGCCGAGTGTAAAAACCACCTTTACGGTAAAACTGCGGAAATTCTCTTATTAAATTTCCAAGAAAGGAAATCGTAAGAATTAGTCAAGAGTTTTGAAAATCTTAGCCGCTAGAATGGTCATCAGAAAGGAGGCAGACAATATGCCATATATTTTACAAACGAATCAGCTTACAAAATCCATTGGCGGCAAAAATCTTGTAACCAATGTGTCCATGCACGTTAAGAAAGGCGAAATCTATGGTTTCCTGGGACCGAACGGTGCCGGTAAGACCACGGTTATGAAAATGCTGACCAACCTCTGGAAACCAACAGAGGGGAGCATTGAACTGTTTGGGAAGAAACTCACACCGACTTCTTATGAAGTGCTGAAACGGATGGGAAGCATTATTGAGTTCCCCACCTTCTACGACCATCTGGACGGGAGGGAGAATCTGAAACTCCATTGTGAATACATGGGTTATTACAATCCCGGTAGCATAGAAAATGCCCTGGAGATGCTGAATCTGGCAGACGCAGGGAAAAAGCCGGTACGTAGCTATTCATTAGGAATGAAACAGCGGCTTGGGATTGCCCGTGCCATTCTTAGCAAGCCAGAATTACTTATACTGGATGAGCCAACGAATGGCCTTGATCCGGCGGGCATGAAGCAGATCCGGGATTTGCTGAAAATGCTCTGTACGGAATACGGTATTACCATTGTTGTGTCCAGCCATATTCTTTCTGAGATTGAAAGCATTGCCGATACGGTTGGCGTTATCAATCATGGTGTGCTTATGAAAGAAGTTACTATGAAAGAAATATCAGAAATGAGCCTTGCCTATATTGAGTTAAACGTAATCAATACAAAGAAAGCATCCTATGTTCTGGCTGATAAGATGGGGCTTGATAATTTTAAAATCGTAGAGGACGGAAAAATCCGGATTTATGACCATCATGTGTCCACACAGGAATTATCAAAGGTTCTGGCACTGAATGATGTAGAGATTGTTGCTATTGGGAAAAAAGCAGAGTCTCTGGAAGATTATTTCCTGAAAATGACGGCGGAGGTGTAGCAGCAATGTTAAAATTAATCAAACTTGAATGGAAAAAGAACAATATTGGGAAGTATGTCCGTAATGCGGTAATTCTTGCAGGACTTCTTTGCCTTTTCATCTTTGCGCTGGCTTACCTGGGGATAGCCAATGATCCGGATACCGGAGTGCCGGATGCTGCACCGGGGAATGAAATGATTTCTTCCTCGATTGAGTTGTTTACCAGTATGTCATTTCTGATTTTTACCAGTGTCATGTTAGCATCCTTCATCGTTACGGCATATAAGAACAGGACCATGAACCTGATGTTTTCTTATCCGATCAGACGGCAAAAGATACTGGTTTCGCAGATGCTGGCGGTATGGATTTTTAACTTTATCGCATTAGTTGTGACGAAAGTGTTAATTTACGGATGTGTCCTTGCAGGCTCCCACTTTATGACGTCTGCGTTTCCGCTTGATTTTAATATGGCAAGCCTGTCATTTTATGTACAGCTTATTTTGAAGTCAGTGGTGATCGTAAGCATGAGTTTTATCGCATTATTCATCGGCCTTGCCATGAAATCATCAAAAGCAACCATTATTTCGTCTTTCCTGCTGATTTTTCTGACACAGGCCAATATAGGTGATTTTACGATGAAGAACAATTTGATTTTTCCAATGATTCTGACTTTCGTATCGTTGATCTTTGCGGTCCTGTCAGTATACAACGTGGAAACGAAGGATTTGATGTAGCAGGAGGTGTCTATGAGAATGAAAATGATTTTGTGCATGAGTCTGTTGGCGGTATCCTGTTTATGCGGATGCGGTCAAAATGAAAAAGTCAGTCTTTCAGAAACATGCGATGCGGAAAATATATCTGCCATCAATATGCAAATCGACTCCTGGCAGCTTAAAATCATGGCTTCTGCAGATGATGATATTCATGTCAGTTTAGATGGCGGAACCGCAAAGGGAGCAAAAGCGCCATCAGTGGATATGCAGGATGGTGTGCTGGATATTGTACAGGCAGAGAACGAAGATACCGTTTTAAGCCAGTTCTCTCTGGGCAAAGAAGGAGAGGTAACCGTGTATGTTCCGGATACGTTGGAAGGAACAGTTACCGTTAAAAATGGCTCCGGCGATATGGAAATCGACAGCCTTGTTGCTTCCAAACTCACGCTTGATAATTCTTCCGGTTATATTGAAATGAATAATGTAACAGCGGATGTAGTTGAAATTGCATCTTCTTCTGGAGATGTGAAACTGTCTGGCGGTAAGATTGACGATTTTCAGATCAGTACCTCGTCAGGATATGTAACATGGAAAAATACAGAGTCGGAGTATATTTCCATTACTGCGAAATCTGGTGAAGTCAATGTATCTGGTTTGGGAGATCGGACCAATGCAGAGGTTTCCACAGGTTCTGGTGATATTGGCATTTCTTACGAAACACCGCCACAAAACCTTTCATTTAAAATCTCATCAGGCTCCGATGATGTGTCAGTGAGGTTGGATGATGCTTCCTACACGATGGAAACTTCCGCTTGTAAACAGGGAAAGATTGGCGATGGAACATATAGCCTGACAGTGAACAGTGACAGTGGTACTGTAGTAATTCACTGATGGATTTAATTAAAGTAAATGGAAAACTGCTGGAGCTGTTGCTTCTTAATGCATTAAACGAACATAAAGCATATGGGTATGAATTGACAAACCGATTCACTCCAATTTATCAGAAGTCATCGGGGGCAATCTATTTAGCGTTGAAATCTTTATGTGAGAGAGAATTGGTCAGCAGAGAAAGCGAACTGTTTGCTGGAAGAATTCGAGTTTACTATGCGTTAAGCAGTGAAGGGAGAATTTATTTAGGTAATCTTCGGGATAAATTAGATCTTGAATTGAAGAATTTACAGTCTTTGCTGAAAAATTGAGAGGTGATATTTTGCAGATAGGACAATGGATTTTATGTCCTCTGTGTGGGAACAAAACAAGGCTAAGAATACGGAGATAAGAAATTTCCCGTTGTTTTTAATATGATGTGTAAGGAGGGCGGAGATGTTAGTACAAATGAATATCAAACGGCAACCCGTCATCCAGCGTGGATGCCTTACCATTGATCGACAGTGTTGCACAGTTATATTGTCGGGTGAACAAATAACTCTATATCCGAAAGAATTTGATGTCCTTTACCTGTTGGCTCAGTATCCGGGATGGGTACTTTCTCCAGAACAGATTTATGAAAATGTATGGGGATATGACTATCCGGCAGACCCTAATAATCTGACTTCATTCATACGAAAATTAAGAAAGAAGATTGAGCCGGAGCCGGACAGACCACGCTATATCGTCACTGTCAGAGGTGTTGGATATAAGTACACGGAAAATGAGGAAATGGTAGGCAAGACAGCAACACCGCCGGAGTGATCCAGACGTGGTGGCGGTCGTAAGACATCAAGCCATGCCAGTTTTGCTGGCAAACGGCTGGTTCACTCTGACGGTGGGGCGAGCGTCAGCGAGCCATAAAGCCCCCGTTATCTAACAGGGGGGTACTATTACAAAAGACAAGAGAAAAAATAAATACAAAACTGCTGATATGCAACGATTTATAAGGTTATAAGAACTTATTTCACTTCACACCATATTCTTTTTATCCGACAGGTCTAAAACAGCATATCAATAGAAAATAAATATAAGATACAAGGTGTATGCTCCTATGAGTATATGCCTTTTTGATTGGAGGAATGAAGCATGAATGATATAGAATTTATTGAAACATTAAAGCAAAAGAGAAATGCCTGTGATTATTCTCAATCACGACTGGCACAGGAATTGCAAATTAGCAGGCAGAACTTAAATGAAATTGAAAACGGAAAAACAAAAGCCAGTATGGAATCAGGTCTATTGCATTTCCTTCTATATCAACGGGGGTATATAGTTTTCCGGTTGAGTTGGCAGCAAAGATTGCATTACATACAGTAAATAGGTTCTTGCAGGATAATCCGGATTGTTTTGATCTGGTGGAGTGGGTGCTATTTGATACTCATACTGAATTGGTGTATGAATCTGAGGTTGATAAGATATACAACAAATAAAATGACAAAAGGGAGTTTTTATGTACGCTGAAAAAACAGATTATGATGATATTGAAATGTCGAGCAGGTTACGAAATGTTCTAAGAAGGAACGGATTTGAGTCATTGGAAGGAGTGAGAGAATATCCAAAGGAATATTTTATAAAGTTTCGTAATATGGGGCAGGCAACACTGCAGGAATTATATCAGATTTGTGAAGAGTAAGGCATAAAGCTGCGCAGTGTAGAAGAACTGAATGATCGGGAGCATGGAGTCAGATTTGATGATTTCCTATGTATGGATGCGTTTAGAATGGGAATAAAAAGCAAAGATGATTTGAGAAGATACAGTATTGAGGAACTTGAAAAGATGTGCCCGAAGGACAAGAGACTTTTTGTTCGATTAAAAAAAATGAAGACTGTTTATGGATGAAATAGGATATTTCTTCCTAAAAACAATATATTTATGGTATACTAGCTTGTAGTAATGCAGTTTCAACCGACATTACATATTATTATGAGAAATTAATGCAAAGGAGTTACAATCAAATGGATAACAATGAAGTAGTAACAGAAGAAGTGGCAGCAGTTGTTGAAAATAATACAGGTATTGAAATAGAGCCTTTATTTGAGGAGCAGGTTGATTTTGATACATTCTCAAAGTCAGACTTCCGTGTTGTAAAGGTAAAAAATTGTGAGGCAGTACCTAAGAGTAAGAAACTTCTTAGATTTACACTTGATGATGGTACAGAGAATGAAAGGACTATTCTTTCAGGAGTACATGCATTTTACGAGCCGGAGGAACTTGTAGGTAAAACTTTACTTGCAATCGTAAATCTTCCACCACGTTCTATGATGGGAATAGATTCATGTGGTATGCTTCTTTCTGCAATTCACAATGTAAATGGAGAAGAAAAACTGAATCTGGTAATGTTAGATGACGCAATCCCAGCAGGTGCAAAATTGTATTAGGATTTACACAGTTATTACATATAACTTAATGGATAATTATATGTGATTTTTAAATTTATGTTGAAAGTAGATAGTAAAAGAGCTGGGTATCATGTGCCCAGCTCAATCGCTACATGGAAGCCAATAAACCATGCAACAGCGGTTCTTTTATTCGCCAGTATATGCAATTTCTATCTCATAGCCGCCGCTTTCATAGTAGGCGTGGGAAAAATAGTATCTTATTGTTATTTCTGAAATATAAAATTTGAATCATAAAACTTCTTTCCCTCTCAAATCCATTTTTACCAAACCAACTACTAACAATCCAATAAAAATTGCCGTGTCCACAAATAACAGTACAACAACACTTTTTACCACTCCGAAAGTAAAAAGTATGGAGAAGATTTCCACTGACAACACAATAAAACACATATAATTTGTCAAATACTCTGTTATAATTTCTCCATAATAATTGTTCATCTGCAATTTCGCATAGATAAAAGGTTTTAATAAATAACGGATTATGATACATATAACAGGACAAATAAAAATCCAGTTTTTATTAACTAGGGATGTTGCCACTCCTTTACTCCATTGTACTGGAATTTCTGTCGGCAACTTAGAATAAGACAAAGCCCCAATAATCAAGCATAGTGCGGTAATCATAGTCCAGGTAAGCATACTTCCCCATATATACAAAAAGCTGACTGAATCCAGTTTGAAAACAGTTCGATTATCTTTCCAATAGTCATGAAAATCTGTTACATACTGTTCTACCTGTAATTTTTCATAACTAATACTTTCTTCATCCAGCATTTTTTCGCACATGAGTTTTGCCTTATTCAAATCAGTAATCTGATTTTTTAATACTTCCTTTTGCTTCTCAAGCATTTCCTGCAATGTTACTTTTTCGGATATAATATTTCGTATATCTTCAATAGAAATTCCCAATGTACGTAGATATGCAATCTTCTTTATATTTTCCACATCATTTTCAGAATAATCTCTATAACCATTACTTTCATTTCTCGAAGGCTCAATAAGTTTTTCCTTTTCATAAAAACGGATATTAGAACGGGATAAACCTGTTCGTTCTTCTACGTCTTTTATAGTCATATTATGCCCTCCTTTCGAGCAACTCTATTTTACTTAATAATAAGCTATAAACAAGGTTTACAGTCAAGCATTTATCAAAAAACTATAGTTGTTGATAAGGACATGAAAAGCTGTCCAAAATAGAAGGTAAACCGGATTGCTGCTCCGACTCAATCTTCCACATGGAATACATCTTCCACCAGCATATTAAAGTACTTTGATATCCGCAGCATAAATTCGGCAGATGGGGTGCTGTCCCCACGCTCTATCCTGCCGACAGTTTTGGTGCTGTATCCAATAGCAGCGGCAAGGTCATCCTGGTAAATGCCTCGCTGTTCCCGGATTTCTCTGATATTATTGGTAACCGCCATAAAAATCCCTTCTTTCAGTTCTATAGATATTTTCTTATTGTCAATTATGCAAAAATAATGTGTCCGATAAAAAGGACTTGCAATTTTATCGGCAATGTCCTGTAATAGCAGAAGCATCAGATTTTCCAAGAACTTTTCCAAATATGTCTAAGCGGTCGTTTTCACTAACCTTGATAGGTGCATACTTTTCATTGAGTGAGATAAGGAAAATTCCGTCTTTATCGTTTTGTAATTTCTTAATATAGGCTTCTCCGTTTAGAGCGAAGATGCCGATTTCTCCATTAGCAACAGATTCCTGCTGTAATATCCATGCAATCTGACCATCGTGGAATTCAGGTTCCATACTGTCACCACTAATACGGACACCGAAAGTAGTATCTTCCGGCAGGATAGATTCATCTATGCGTACAGTTTCTTTCGGTCCGTCTACAAGGAAGTTACCGGTTCCGGCTGATACTGCATTTTCAAAAATATCAATGCTTCGGAATGGAATTATCTTAGCAGTCTGCTTTTCATACATTCCGGAAGCGTGGAGCAGATTGATATATTCCATAGTTTTTTCCCTGCCTTCATCAGTAAGCGATGAGAAAGGATCGGCAGGATTTACTCCAAAATATGCTTCATACATGTTAGTAATACCAAGGATTCTACACACTTTGTAAAATATGGTAACGCTTGGTTCAGCAAGATTTCTCTCCCAGTTGGATATGGCTTTATAGGAAATGGTAATGCCTTCCTTTGCCAGTTCATCAGCGAGATCCTGTTGGAGCAAGCCTTTCTTTTTTCTATATGATGAAATGATTTCTCCGATTGAGTACATACATACGCCTCTTTTCTTTCATTTTGTTGATTTCAAATGTCTCTTTTCACTCCATAGTATATAGCAATAGTGCCAATTATTCAAGTTAAAAATCCAATATAATGAGAAAAAAGACACATGTGTCCGCTGACAGTCGATTATTATTGGGGTTATACTATGCCCTGTAAGAAACATTACTCATATACTTGGACTAAAGGTTATGGTAGTGACAGATTAAATGCAGGAGGTTATGCAGATGGGAGACAGGGTAATGCTTCATTCAGATATCAACTGTTGCTATGCTTCGATTGAGCATCTGCATCATCCGGAGCTTGCAGGAAAGCCACTGGCAGTAGGCGGTGACCCGGAGGCAAGACATGGGATTGTCTTAACAGCCGACTATATTGCCAAGAAGTACGGTGTGAAAACAGGAATGGCACTCTGGCAGGCAAAGCAGGTCTGTCCGGACATAACATTTGTTTCACCAAGAATGGACTTATATCTTCGATTCTCAAGAATGGCACATGAGATATATGCAGAATATACGGACAGACAGGAACCATATGGGATTGATGAGTGCTGGCTTGATGTGACAGGGAGCAGCTCCCTTAAAGGAGATGGATTGCTTATCGCACAGGAAATCAGCAGGAGAATGAAGTCAGAGCTTGGCGTCACAGTAAGTGTTGGTGTTTCTTTCAATAAGATATTTGCAAAGCTTGGTTCAGACTATAAGAAGCCGGATGCAATCACAACTATGTATAAGAGTGAGTTTAAGCAGAAGGCATGGTCACTTCCGGTGGCAGATCTTCTATACGTTGGCAAAAGTACGAACAGAAAGCTTGCATTATTTGGTATTAAAACCATAGGTGATCTTGCAAGGGCAGATGAAGATGTGCTTAACAGTCACCTTGGAAAGATGGGCAGTATCTTATGGTCGTTTGCTAATGGCTATGATGATTCACCTGTCAAGCTGGAGAATACCCACGCTCCAATCAAATCGGTGGGAAACAGCACAACGACACCAAAGGATTTAGTATGCGATGAGGATGTAAAGATTGTTCTTTATATTCTGGCTGAGAGTGTTGCTGCAAGACTTCGTGAGAATGGATTCCGGTGCAGAGTGGTTGAGATAAGTGTCAGGGATAATGAGTTATTCTCTTTTACCCGTCAGAAAAAGATTGACCATGCAACGAATATCACCGGAGAGATAGCTGCATACGCTTATCAGATATTTAAGGAAAACTATAACTGGAGCAAACCAATCCGTAGTGTTGGCGTCCGAGGTGCAGACTTAGTAACAGATAATTATTGGGAACAGATTGATTTGTTCTCAAATGTGGAGAAGCGTGAAAAGCAGATGAAGATGGATTCAGCGGTGGATGAGATACGCAGAAGATTTGGATTTTACAGTATCCAGAGGGGACTCATGTACCGGGACAGGATTCTGTCGGCAGTCAATGCAAAAGAAGAACACACAGTACATCCACATGGGTATTTTGGATAAAGAGGGAGGCGGAACATGAGCGAAGCAGCAAGAATTGATCTGGTAGACAGAGCACCATTGACGGAGAAGCAGCAGAATGTGTATGAAAGCATTATGCAATATCAGCGTGTGAATGGTTATGCTCCTACTATCAGGGAGATATGCAGGATGGTAGGGGTGGCATCGACTTCAAGTGTTTATGCACATCTGAAAATATTAGAAGAAAAAGGCTATATAGCAAGGAAGATGGATGCTTCCAGAGCAATAGCAATCTTGTAAGGAAGGTGATTACATTGAGCAATAAGGTATATGTTGATGTACTTGCAGAGTTTTCAAAGGACGGACTGCTCATTCCCAAAGAGATAACATGGGAAGATGGCAGAAAGTATGAGATTACACAAGTAAAAGACAAGCGCAGAGCAGCCAGTACAAGGGCTGGCGGTGTTGGAGAGCGTTATACCTGTGTGGTAGATGGAAAGGAAATATTCCTTTTCTATGAAGATAAAAATATGTGGTTTATGGAAAGAGCCGGAGCCTGATGTGAATGTGTGCTGACAGCACAATTCATATCAGTTGGCTTTAGATCAGCAAAGCCGGGGAATGTGCAGACATTCATCGGAACTCCCGGCAAAAGGCTTGCAAAGGTGATTTCCCTTTCCTTTACGAGTACAGAATTGTAGATTGATGATTTTGTATGAATAAGGAGCGAACTGAATTGAACAAAGGAAATGTTATAGAAATTAGATGTAAAAAATGCAATAGGTTAATGATGGAATACTTTGTATGCGGTGATGATTCCGCTGTGGCACTTCAGAATATTGGAATTAAGTGTGACAGATGCAAGCGAGTGATGATACTCAAGAAGTATTCCGAGGGAATGATGAAGGAACATTCTGAGAATGGGACTTTCAGAATATAACGATTGAAAATTAAATTACAGCCCACCTGATAAGGGCACATCGAAAGATGGAAGCACCAGAGACGCAGGGGAAACGAACAGTATTTATGATACTGGTTTCCTCGTGCGTCTTTTTTAGTGTGGTAAAGGTAATCCGACTTGTTCGTTTCCAATGGCAGCAAGGAGGATTTATGAGCAGTAAAGCACAGACAAGAGAAAAGGATTATGAGAGAGGATTACGAATTGCTGATAGGAGAAAGGTGATGGGATTATCACAGGATGAGTTAGCTCATAGAGTAGGTATAGGCAGACAAGCATTATCTGCGATTGAAAACGGTGGAGATTTTAAGACACAGACATTAGATAATCTGGCAATCGTACTTGGTGTATCTGTTGATTTCATAATGTATGGGAAGAATGAAGAAAATTCAGAACTATTATCTGAGGCAATGGATGTTCTTTCAGATATGGATGAATTGCAGGTTAGGCAATGCCTTGCAATGATTAAGGCAATGAAAAGCGTGTCAGTAGAAAAGTAATTGTCGTGTTTACACGACATAAGTGTCGCCTACACACGGTCGGCAATTAAAGGCTGGCAGGATACAATAATCATGTGCTTGAGATACAGCACACCACGAGAGTGGAGGCGCCAAAACTCTCCAATACAAAAATGTAAAGGAGACAACAAAATGGATAAAAGAGATTTTAGCGTAGTAGGAAACGAAGGTACAGATAATCAGGAGATTGCAAAGGGAATTGCATTTGTAAAGTCCCGCAGAGCAGAACTCAATGTAGTCCAGATGGTCGAGAATATGCGTGATCAGGCAATGCCTAATGGAGTAATAATAAATGATGCATATTGTGATCGCTCAATGACAAGGGACTATGACAGAGAAGCACTGAATGCTTTCTTTGCAACACTTAAAGAGGAAGATTTTGAGGTTGTAGTAGTCAGAAGTCTAAATGAGATCACCGATGACATTTATGATCTGGAGGAATTTGTAAAGACGATCACAGATATGGGCATATGGCTCTATTCTCTTGAAGTCGGTCCGGTGCCAATTATTATATCTCATGCAGAGGATTTTGGATGCTAACGGAGTCCTTTGGTAGAGCGAGAACAGAAAATCATTCCGGTCGGGACAAACAAGTCCCGGCTGTGAAGGATTGCAGATTTACACAGACTGCATTCGGAACAGTAGTACATGATTCAAGTGGGAAGTGGCTTGGTCAGTACGAGACAGAAGATGCAGCTGTAGAGATGATTAGAGAAATGGCACAGGACATTGGAGGGTACGACGATGAAATATGAAGGATATAAAATTGGTCCGGTGATTCGTGATATCCGTAAGGACAAGGGACTTCTCATTGAAGAGGTTGCTACTAAAACTGGAATAAGTGTTTCGACACTTGGACAGGTGGAGCAAGGAGGAAGAAACCTGAGCATGAAAAATTTGTATATGCTTATGGAAGTTTATGAAACAGACGCAAATAGCTTACTTGCAATAGACTGTACACCGGATTCGTTAGATTCGAGACTAAAGCGGTTACCTGCAGATAAGCAGGATTATTTGAAAAAGACATTTGATTTTATGATAGAGCAGGCTTTGAAGTCAGCATAGGAGGCAGAGAATGAGAAGAAAGATTAAAAAGATGGATTGCATAGAATATCTTTCAGTGCAGGCTCCATTGGAAAAAGTAAATATGCTTGAAGACAAGCAGAGCAAATATATACATGAATTTGTAAAGAGAAAAGAATATACAATCGTGGGAAAGATGAGACGCAATGGCTTTTCGCAGAGAGATGTTGATCGCCAGTGGAATCAGATTGTGAATATGATCCGTAAAAAGCAAATCAGTGGAGTAGTTGTTGCGAATATGGCAGCTATATCCAGCAGTGTTGCAGATGCTTATTTTAAGGTAGGATTGGTTATTGAAGCAGGCGGCATTGTGGTGACTGTAGATGAGGGCAGATTGGATATGCACATCAAGAAGGGAGCATAGATATGAGTAGACGAACAGAAAAAAGAAGATATGGTAAATATAATAAATTTGATGTTGTGTATGCGGATTTTGGAAAAAATCCACATGGCATTCAGGGCGGAATCAGACCAGGAATAATTATTTCATGTGATGCAAGCAATCATGATGGTGCACCGCAGGTGTCAGTAGTCCCTTTGAGCAGTAAGTTAAAGGATATCCCGGTACATGTAATTTTAAATCCGAAGGATGTGAGTGGATTTGGATTAAGTAAGATCTCTGATTTTATGCCTGAAGATGCACAGACAATTTCAAAAGGCTGCATTAGAGCAAAAAGTGGAACTGTCATTGAGGATTCAGGCGTGAGAGAAGAAATAGACAGAGCATTGATACGACAGTTTGATCTGTTACCTGTAGCTCGCAAAATGGTAATGGAGGAGTTGGCAAATGGACAGCAGAACTAAAAAGACTAATAATAAAAGATTTGTCAGATATTCAGAAGGAGCAGAGATGTATTCAATGAGTGTGTCAAAGTTTATGCAGTTAGCGAAGGATGCAAAGGCATGTTACAAAGTGAATCAGCTGGTGTTGGTTAATCTGGATATTATTGACGAATATCTTGAAACTTTCCACATTGTAGATGACGAGTTTTATAAGTAATTATGAGAAATGACGCATTAGTATAGAAGAAATACAAACAAGTATGGAGAAAAATGAGCCAAAAGAGAAAAAATGTATTGACTTTCGGTCAGACCAAAAGTATAATATGATTAAGATATGAAGGAGGCATACAGATGGCTAGAACTGGAAGACCAAAAGCAGATAAACCTTTTGATCATAAGGTGACTGTTAAATTTAAAGAAGAGGAATACCAGATAATGGTTGAGTATGCTGAGACTCATAATCTATCCATTTCGCAATTGATTAGAATGGGTGTTGAATTACAAATGAAGCAACAGGCTAATCAGTAGAACAGGCTCTTTTCTCCGGAAAGGAGAGAATAATGGCTTGTAGAAAAGACGGTAAAGGCAGAGTATTAAGAAAGGGTGAGGGTTACAGAAAAGGCGACGGAAGATACTCATATGTATATATTGATCCATTAGGTAAGAAAAGGACCATTTATGCAAAGTCTTTGGTAAAACTTCGAGAAAGAGAAGAACAGTTACAAAAAGACCAGTTGGATGGACTTGATATCTATGTCGCAGGAAAGGCTGATGTAAACTTTTTGTTTGACAGGTACATATCAACTAAAACAGAATTGCGCAGCACTACTTACAGTAATTATTTGTATACATGGAATCATTTTATTCGTGATACATTTGGCAAGAAGAAAGTAAGAGATGTGAAATACTCAGACGTGTTGTTCTTTTATACAGACTTGATTAATAATCAGGGATTACAGATTAATACGCTTGAGACAATTAACACAGTATTAAGACCTACATTTCAGCTTGCCGTCAGAGATGATATTATAAGGAAGAATCCGGTAGACGGAGCATACTGTGAAGTAAAGAAGCGTAATGGTGGTGCCAGAAAAACAAGGCGAGCGTTGACTGTGGATCAGCAGAGAAAATTCATGGAGTATGTAGCAAAGAATCCGTTCTTTTATCACTGGTATCCATTCTTTGTATTTTTGTTAGGGACTGGATGCAGAATAGGAGAAGCAATTGGGATACGCTGGGATGATATTGATTTGGAGAATCGAATCATTGATATCAATCATAGCTTAACCTATTACCAGAGAGCGGATGATTCATATAAATGTGAGTTTAGAGTATCTTTGCCAAAGACGGAAGCTGGTAATCGTAGAATACCTATGATGCAGCAGGTATATGATGTGCTTCAGGAAGAATATGAGAGACAGAAGCAGGAAGGCTTTTGTGTTGAGAATGTGGATGGAATGACCAATTTTGTATTTACAAACCGATTTGGGATGCCACATAACCCAGCAGCAGTAAACCGGGCAATCAAGAGAATTGTGGATACACATAATTCAGAAGAAGAGGTGGCTGCTAAAAAGGAGAAGAGAGAACCTGTAATGATTCCGAGATTCTCCTGCCATATCTTCAGACATACGTTTGCATCAAGATTTTGCGAGAATGAAACCAACATCAAAGTAATTCAAGAGGTAATGGGACATGCTGATGTATCGACTACCATGAACATATATGCAGAAGCAAACCCAGATGTTACAAAATCAGTAATTGAGAAATTATCAAAAAATATGGATATTTTTTAGAAAAGAGTCCTGCGATTGAACTCTTTGAAGATTGAAAAATATACCTATTCATACTGTGGCAAATATGTTATACTTGCTAAGTATTGTTGTGTTTGACACAGCAGTACATGCATAAAATAAAAAGACGTATTTTAAGGCGAATGACATCTTTTGGACGCACAAAAGTCAAAAAAACGTCCAAGAGTATCCAAGTATATAGAATCCGGGAAAGCCCATTTTCCAAGGGTTTGCAAGAATATACAAGAGTTAGCTTAGCAATCAAAAAAATTCCCGACAATGAAGTCTATTGATAAGTAGGAATGCAGGAAAATCAAGGGTTTCAGAGCTTGGATGTACTAAAATATATAGTTGGTCAAGGGGTTTTGACCAAGATTTGACCAATTTTTGGCATAGTCAAAAAAAGATTAGTACAGGTTAGTATAGATTGCTTAGTCTGAAAAATTAAAGATTGTATTACTTAGAGGACATTTTCTAAAGAAATTTAGAAGATGTCCTCTTTTTGCGTTATAGGAACAATTGAAATACCGAAAGGAGAATAGCATGGAACACACAAAGGCATATCAGGAATTTAAGAAGAATGGTAATACAAAGTTTGTAAGATATAGCGAAGGAGCAGAAATCCAGAAGGTATCCATGAAGGACGAGCAGGCAGTCGGAAAGATTGTCATTGAGAAAATTGACAAAGTAACCGGAAAGCCGATCGATGGTGTTGTATTTGAAGTAAGAGATAAGGACGGAAAGGTGCTTGACACACTCACTACTGACAAGAATGGTCATGCAGAGAGCAAGGAGCTTCCTATCTGTACTTACAACGAGGATGGATCATTCAAGGAAGATATCCATTATACAGTAGTTGAGACAAAAGCAGCTGACGGATATATCCTTGATGAAACAGCTCACGATGTAACTCTTCGATATGATGACAATGCACCGGAAGTTGTTGTAACAACACTTAAGCTTGTCAATGTACCGACAGAGCCTAAGCTTCCACAGACAGGCGACAATGCAAATCCGCTTCTTTATCTTGGAATCGGTGCACTTGCACTTATTACTGGTGTCGGAGTAGGACTTCGTGGAAGAAAGAAAAAGAATAAACAGTAACAATTAACCTTGCGGGGAATGTAAGCCAGTGACTTATGTTCCCTGCTTTTTTTGATTTGGAGGACAAACAGTGGTAGGAGAAAGAATCAGATATTACAGAAAACGACAAAAAATGACACTCAGGGAACTGGGCGAGAAAAGTGGTTTTGAAAATAGAGGTGATGTAAGAATTGCCCAATACGAAAATGGTTCAAGAGTTCCAAGGACGGGAATGTTGAACAGGATTGCAAAGGCACTAGGCATTCCGCCGGAAGAATTATTCTGTGAGGACTGTAGAAAGTGTATGTTTCTCAAGAATTATTACAGAAAGAAAAGAAAATCTCATACCACTTTTGATATGGGAAACGAAGAAGACAACAGTTACAGAGAACACAAAAATCCTGATGATGAAGGGATTTTATATGACAATTTAGATTAAGGAGGAACCGTAATATGATGAATTACGAGATTTTTAAGGAAGTAGTAAAAGAAAAGTTTATGGATTATATGCCTGAGAAGTTCAAAGGAATGGAGCTTGTGGTAGAACCCGTGGAAAAGGTGAATGTGACTCTTGATGGCATCATCTTAAGAGAAGAAGGCAGGAACATTTCGCCTACGATTTATATCAATGACATGTATAAGAAGTATCAGGACTGTGGTGATCTTGAGGTGTCACATCATTGACAAATGTACATCGCCATGATATGGTTTGAGAAATATATATATTTTTTGTCGGAAGTGTAGAGTTTTTTGTCGGATACTTTTCTAAAATAAATAAGCTATTACATCTTTATGAAGGTGTTTCAGCATTTGGCACAAGGGGTTATCGCAGAAAGACCTATTTTTTGCAATAACTCAAGTAGAAATGAGGTGAATATCGATGATGCAGCAATTGTATAAATTGACATATGTCAAAAATGGGGGGGGGTAGAAGCCTACTGACCGTGAATGACGCTCAGGAGAGAATGACAAAAGGAGGACTTTATGAATATTATCAAACATAAATATGGCAAACGAACGGTATCTCTGCTGCTTGCGGTAATTTTGGTGCTATGCCCTTTGCAGGTTAGGGCGGCAGATAACAAGCCAACCATCGAGGCAGATAACAAGCCAACCATCGAAATTGGTAACTACATTCAGATGGGTACTTATGGGGGAGTGCCAATTGTGTGGCGTTGTGTAGCGAAGGATAGCAATGGGCCATTGATGCTTTCGGATAGAGTATTGTGTGATTACATGCCCTATGATGCAAAAACCAACAAAAATGCCGAAACAGGCTCGCACCGGCGCAATAGCTGGAGAGATAATTTTGGTTCTAACCACTGGAGAGACAGCAACATACGTTCTTGGCTCAATTCCAACGCTGAAGCAGGAAAAGTGAAATGGCTTTGCGGAAATCCGCCAACAGAGGATTCTGTCTATCCTAAAACGGCAGCATATGACCAAAAGGAGGGCTTCCTTCGCAGCTTTCGTTCGGATGAGCTGGGAGCGATTCGAACGGTGAAGCAGCGTTCTATCGTTTCCCATCCGGAGTATACGGCAGGTTATATCGACGCAGCCGGTGTTGATCTTCCCTATAACACCACAATTGATACGGTAGCGGATGGGTATGACAGTGCCCATTATGAATATATTTGGGATAGAGTTTTTCTGCTGGATGTTCAGCAGCTCAAAACGGTTAATGATAACCTGAACGGCTACCATATCGCAAAAAACAGAAGCGGTGTAGCATGGAACTATTGGCTGCGTACACCGATTACAACCTGTAACCATGATATGCGATTTGTGACCCCTCAAGGGAATATTTTGCGTGACGCACCATATAAGGGATATTACGGCGTTCGTCCTGCCTTCTATCTGAATACGGAAAATTACACCGTATCATCCGGCACAGGACAGAGCGCACAGGACCCCTATGTTGTTTCCGCACCGGATGCGCCGGATGACAGCATTGGCATATCCGGCGCTGTGCGAGAGGATGTGAATGGTGACTGGAATGTGAACACGGATGAGTATCTACAGCTGGAGATGAGTACCCTCTACACTGAGGATCCTGCATATGCAAATGTAACCGTACCGGTGTATACAATCCAGAAGCCTCGCAGCGATAAGGAGAACATGGTGATTGTGTACTGCGCCGAGGGCTACACCAAAAGCCAGCAAAAGCAGTTTGTCGAGGATGTAAAAAAGCTGTGGGGGGAGGTATTGCAGATAGAGCCATATCGCAGCATGGCGGATCGCTTTAATGTCTATGCACTCTGCACGGCATCGGTGGATGGCTATGGCGGTACCAGCACATTTTTTGCTGCGACCGCCAAAGGAGGAATTTCTACTAACAAAGGGAACTGGCGCAACCATGTTTTGGAGCGCATCATAGGCCCTGCGTTTATCGAGAAGATTCATGACGCACATATTCCTAATGAAACGCATCCAAACGAAAACACGATGGATCATAATTATAGACAGTATGATTATGTGTATGAAAATATCAACCAATTCGTTGTGTTGGCGAATAGCGGTGAGTATTTCGGTGGCTCTCATGATAATAAACAATATGGTATTCACTATATTGTTGCGTCAGCGAGAAACGCATATTCTGCGTTTACCCAGCGGCATGAACTGGGACACGGTCTGTTCCATCTGGGAGATGAATATAATTATAGCACTGTTCCTGTAGATGAGTGGAATTACACTACATCACTGAATATGACTGCAACAAAAGATCCCACGAAAGTGAAGTGGAAGCAGCTGCTTGGCTTCCGTAATACCTATACCTGCCCGCATCTTGACTACTATCCTTATACCTATAATTCCAGCAGGGATTGTCTGATGCGAGAGACCTTTCAGAATGATTTTTGCGATGTGTGCAAGCTACAGGGCATAAAGGTCATGAGTCAGCTCATTACAAATCCCCCTGCGCTTTATGTGGCTGTTCCTGAGGTGAAAAAGTATATCGGCGATTACAGAAATCCCACAAAAGATCCTTCTGCCTTTGAGGCAGCGAATTCCTCCGCATATGCGAGCTATCAAAATGACAGGAATAGCCGTCTATTAAGCGGCGGCAGTAAAAACAGCTTTGATTATAGCAGCATGAAGGGGCAGCAGGTTGAGCTGCGCACCATTATACAAAATCTTTCGAATACCCAAGCGAAGACTGTGACCCTGCGCCTGTGGGTGGAACATTCCAACGGCGAAAAAGCGGTCACGACAGATGGGGAGCAGGTTTTCACTACGCAGGAGTTTGACATCCCTGTTTGGAAAGAGAAAAGCAAATTCTGGACAAAGGGTGCGTTGGATTACGAGGGCAGCGACTTTAATTCCGGCCTTGTCAACTGCTCTCTGGTTTACACGATTCCGGAGAATGCCATTCTGCAATCCGGCGATACCATCGGCTTTGAGATTGTAGATCATGCGACAGGCGAGGTATTGGCTGATGATGATACGGAGCAGCAGTGCTATGTCAATGTCACCATCCAATATCAGCTGGAGGATGGCACAGATGTTCCAAACACCATGCCGACTACCTTTACTGTTCCGGTAGGCAAAAAGGTTGATTGGCAGCCGCCGCAGGAACTGCACGGCTACACTTTTGTTAAAGCGGAGGGGATGGAAAATGCTGTCCCGAACAGTGGTATGACGATTCGTTATATTTATAAAAGGTCTGAGGAACGCCCCGAGCCGCCGGTGACAAAAAATTATACGGTGCAATACAATTGGGGCTCTGTATTCCCGACAGGCGCAACGCTGCCGCTAAATAGCAGCTCCTATTCGAGTGTGCAACAGGCGAAGGCGGCTGTGGATAAGAAATATACCTCCACAACACGCATTCAGGCACAAAAGGATGGTAAAAACGGCACATGGGCTTTTTCGGGCTGGGATGCCGGCAACCTAAACGGCACAACCGTGGTATTCCGTGGAAGTTGGAGTTTTACGGCGGATACAGCGCCGATAACGCCTCCGAACGGTACAGCAAGCTACAAGATTACCGCAACGGCAGGTATCGGTGGAACAATCTCTCCCGGTGGCACGACAACGGTATCTGCCGCAGGTCAGCTTACATATACAATCAAGGCGAACGAAGGATATTATATTGCGGACGTAAAGGTGGATGGTTCGGAAGTGACAGCAACCACAAGCTACACCTTTAGTGATGTGAATACTGATCACACCATAGAAGTTACCTTTAAACAGGAAAGCCAGACACCGGATGTGCCGGATGTGATTGCACCAAGCATAACCACACAGCCTGGAAATGCGACAGTGAAGGTAGGTGAGACTGCGTCCTTTACCATAGCAGCAAGCGGTACAGATCTTACCTATCAGTGGCAGATAGACAGAAATGATGGGAAAGGATGGGTAAACATTGACGGTGCAACGGCAACAAGCTATACCACATCCACAGTCAATATAAGCTGCAAGGGATTTAAGTATAAGTGTGTTGTTTCAAACAGCGCAGGAAACGTAGAGAGTAATTCTGCAACATTGACCGTACAGGATGCGGGCGGTTCCGATAATCCTGACACACCGAATAACACCTATCAGATTATTGATGGAGCAAACAGTAGTTGGACGCATGACAGTGATGGTAATATCACCATCCGGGGTAACGGAGACTTCTCCAAGTTTACCGGAGTTAAGGTGGACGGAAATTTGATAGACAAGAGCAACTACACTGCAAAGGAAGGCTCTACCATTATCACACTGAAAGCTTCCTACCTGAATACACTTTCGGCAGGAAACCATACAGTTGAAATCCTTTGGACGGATGGTTCTGCAAGCACAACATTTACCACCAAAGCAAATATCTCTGATAACAGTAATAACAACCAGAATGATAATAACAATAGCAATTCCTCTGATGACAAGCCATCGAGTGGAACTGATAAGAAGGATGTGACTGCACCTAAAACCGGAGACAACACACCGAGTGTATGGCTGTTTATACTATCAATTCTTTCCGGAACGGGATTGATTATTACCGTAAAGAAACGCAGAGAAAATTTGAATTCATAGAAACGATCGTTAAAAAATGAAACGAAAAAATAACCATGGAGAAGGCGGGCATGTATGTCCGTCTTTTCTTCAAAGAAAACACAACAGGGAGTGTACGCTGCGGAAGAGGCGAAAGAAAAGACACAGACGGAATCAAAGCAGAAGGCGTGTATGGGAATGGAAATGGAAATGCCTGACTCTGCAACTTTTATTAGCGGTGATATTTGTTTTTTCTGTGGCGGGGCTTCTTGGATATGGCATCTTCTATCTGTGTCAGAATGAGAGTAGCAGAAACACGCAAAAAGAATTACAAGGCATACGAGGAGAATCAAAAAAATTGCTGCTCCGACTCAATCTTCCACATGGAATACATCTTCCACCAGCATATTAAAGTACTTTGATATCTGCAGCATAAATTCGGCAGATGGGGTACTGTCCCCACGCTCTATCCTGCCGACAGTTTTGGTGCTGTATCCGATAGCAGCGGCAAGGTCGTTCTGGTAAATGCCACGCTGCTCCCGGATTTCTCTGATATTATTGGTAACCGCCATAAAAATCCCTTCTTTCAGTT